>Ga0082335_1001519_pt1 | contig 48517 bp, 35 predicted proteins | sample Subgrocontami58m_FD_72375 | JGI IMG/M metagenome (GOLD analysis project Ga0082335, IMG submission 72375) | Subsurface groundwater microbial communities from S. Glens Falls, New York, USA - GMW37 contaminated, 5.8 m (SPADES assembly) (version 2) ... | reverse complement strand
CTTGCACTGGCTGCGAATATGGATAACGATTGCTTGTGGTGTATGCGTCATAAATCCATTTCAACCTGCCGTCAGCAATGACTATGTACGGATCGCTATCAAAGCGCAAGAATGGCAAGGCTTTTCTCACGCGGTCATGGATGTTTCTGAAGTACAAAATGCGGCTTTCAGAAGTGATATCGTTTGATAAAATAATCTTGGCTGATTTTAACTGCCAGGCAAGCAAGGCTTTGCGCAATACTGAGCTCAGCACTACTCCTCCTGTGCCTTCGTACGTGCTAAAGATGTTTTCTTCTCCTGAGGGATAATTAAATTCTTTGGCCTTTGTCTTAACAATGACGTAGTCATTTGATAGCTCGCCAAAATAGATCTCTGGTCGTGTGATCGTCAATGAGGGAATGCTTGATACTGGCGGCAGGTCTTTGATCCACAATACTGGAAGGCCTTCTTGCGTTACTTCGTTTACAGGCCCCAGCGTCAATCCCATACCATGTGTAAAAGTCAGTCGTTCGTTAATGAACGTTCTGCTAGGTAATGACTCAGCGTTTAGTTCTCGTGTAGAAAGCATGACTTGTCTGTATTCTTCACCTAATTGATAGCGATCGTTGTCAACGGAAATGAAATCATAATACGTTCTGATTTCTTGAATCTGGCCAAAGGTATTCAGCAGCGGTTCACGATCCCACAAGCGAATGTTTTTGATTGTTAATGGGTTGTTTTGAATGTCTTCATACGTGAGCTCGGTTTCTCCACTAACGTCTCGTTCTTCAATCGTATCAATGCCCCATGCTTTTTGCGTCGCAGCAATGTGGTGTTTTATAAACGGTGTTTCTTTGACCAGCTCATTTGGCTTTACCACGAGCTGTTCGAGCACAAGTGGGTAGAGAAATCCTCCAATGATAGAAGCACCGAAGTAGAGGATAAAAGCCGAGACAACAATAGTGCGTGCTTTTCGTTCTGAGAGCAAGCTTCCCAAGAGAATTGCAAGCGACGCAAGAATTGAAATCACGAAGAGAATTTTCAAAAACGGTAATTGTGCATAAATGGAAGCATAGCTCGCGCCAAACAATGGTCCGGTGGTTGAATACAGCAGTCCTGGTATTCGCACAAAATAAATCTTGAGTGCAGCAAGCCCAAATCCAAGCGCGAGCAACAATGAAAGGTGAATTGTTGCGCTTCTGTCAAAAGTCAATGAGCCCCGCTGGAATGAAATTGCACCTTTGAAATAATGCCGTATGGCAGAAGAGAGAACTGAAACGATAATCACCAAGAGCCCTAAGGATAAAAGCAGTTGAAAGAATGGCAACGAAAAAATGTAATAGCTGACATCTTTTGAGAAAATCGGATCATTGATTCCAAAAGGGGTTTGGTAAATGTATTGCAGTATTGTTTGCCATTGTCCTGCTGCAAAAAACCCTGTCATGATTGCAATAACGAGCAGAACAGGAACAGTGAATTTCTTGATAAAAGCATCAATATCAAATGGGCTCTCGATGCGATCTTCCCCAATGACCCGCGGTTCTGGCTTCTTGATAAAAGCATCAATATCAAATGGGCTCTCGATGCGATCTTCCCCAATGACCCGCGGTTCTGGCCGAAGACGCTTATGGGCATTCTTTTCCTTGGTCAGCCGCTCACAGATAAAAAGGTTGAGATACACAATACCAAACACTGCAAGGCCCGCGATTAGCCCTGCCAACAGCCTTGTACTCCAGATGGTCGCGAATATTTTTTGAAAACCAATTTCAGTAAACCAAAGCCAATCAGTGTAAATGCTTATCCCGCCAACAAATGCTAAAAGAATAAGAACGAGAACATAGTAAAAAATAATCCTGACGAGGTTCTGTGGTCCCATGTTAATCATCTATTAATTAAAGAATGGCTACTCTTTAAATAGTCTTCGGAAGAGTTCACGTGGAAAGCTCAAAGCGACATAATTTGAATATGATAATCTATAGAGGATTTGGAAAAACCCCTCTTTTTTGATATTTTCAAAGAAGGACATCGTCGATAAGATCTTCTGCGAGGAGGGTTATTCAAAGTCCTCTATAGTGTATACGAATAATTAAACTTTATAACCCTAGAAATCTTCTCTTTTCTATGCCAAATTACCTTATTATTATCCTCATCATCTTGGGATTCATTCTTCTCCTTTCACTCCTCAACTTTTTCATCTCCATCCATCCTCCACGATACATCACCCCAATAACTCCAAAAGACCTCGGCCTAGAATACAAGCCTGTCTCATTCATCACAGAAGACAACATCCTCATTAAAGGATGGTTCATTCCAAACAACAAAACAGACAAGGTAATCATCGTAACGCACGGCTATCCTTTTGACAAAGGCAACATCATGCAAGCCACTTACTTCTTAGCAGAAAATTTCAACCTCCTCTATTTTGACTTCCGCTATTTCGGAGAAAGCCAAGGAAAATACACCAGTGTTGGCTACCACGAAAAAAAAGACCTCGAAGCAGCAGTCTCCTTCATGAAGGAAAAGAATTTCAACAAAATTGGCGCATTAGGCTTCTCCCTCGGAGCAGCCACCATCCTCATGACAAACTCTCCAGATATAAAAGCTATTGTCGCAGACTCTTCCTATGCAGATATCGATAAAATGATGAAGAGGAGTTATTTTATTTTTCCATCATTTACAAAAATGCCCTTTGTCTGGCTAACAAAAATCTATACCTTTCTCTTCCTCAGAATAAGAACCTCTCAGATATCTCCTCTCAAAGAAATTCCAAAAATAAATGTCCCGGTATTATTAATTCATGGAGAACAAGACAGCCAAATTCCTGTAGAAAACAGCAAAATCCTCTATGAACTTTCAAATAAAAATAGTACTCAGTTATGGCTCATCCCAGGAGATCATGGAACCTCAATCCAACATCCTGAATACCAAGAAAAGATTATCCAATTCTTCGAGAAGAATCTCTAAAAATAATTACGTATTCTCAGGTGTAGTCGGAAGGTAATCCAAGCCAGGTTCATAGGTAACCGTATCTGGAAATTGGGCCACAACTTTATCAGCAAATGCTAGAGCCTCTTCCCAATAACTCCGGGGATAGTTAATATTGAGTTCACTTACAACACTAAATCCTTCTCTTGGCCAATTCGGTTCTTCTTCATCCTCAACCTCGGGAACTTTAAAATAATAAAAAAGAGTAAGTGGCGAGTTAGGATTATCATAGATTCTTACCTCTTCATCACGCTCATCTTGATGAGCCTCTGTATATCCCTCCTGCTCAAGAAATCTTTCAAGATCTTCTGGTTTCTTCAAAAACCCAACAAAAATGTCTTCACTCATATTCTTAGCTTATTTCCTATTATTTAAATCTTTCTTTTTGTTGTCACTTTACTATGAAAAAAATCACCCCACATACGTATCTTCCCATCGTTTCATATAATCTTCAGGAAGTACAACTTTCTCTCGAGAATTTGAACTTCTTCGTTCTCTTAAAAAAATTCCAAAAATAAGTCCTACCCCAAGGCCCGCAAGATGTGCCAAGTTTGCAGTGCCTTGCGGAAAAAACACACCCAACACATCTCCGATCGCCCAAAGCATCGACGCTACAAAGAGAGGCATCGGCAAAGAAAATGCCCAAACAGTCATCATAGGCCTTATGATCGTCAGCGCGCCGATCACTCCAAAAATAGCTCCTGAAGCTCCTAAAGCCCTTGAATAAAAAAAGACAGAAAAAACATTGGCAAAAATTCCGCTCATAAAAAAAATCAGAAGGAAATTCCTGTTCCCTGCAAGGCGCTCAAGAATAAATCCGAAGAGAAGCAATGCAAATAAGTTATAGAGCAAATGCCCTGCACTTCCATGAAGAAAAATCGCAGTCACAAGTCTCCAGGGTTGTGAGAAGGCCGCTGGAGTAAGAAGAAAGCGATCAGTAAAGCCTGGAATAAGAAGCTGAATAAAAAATACCCCGATAATGCCCAGTCCAAAGATAAAAGAATAATATCGCATCACCTTAAAAAGAAAACCTTTTTAAATACCTTATCCCTAAAAAAAGTATGAATGCTACAACCCGGAGGTTAGTTCATCTCAGGAAGTAATTATTGTAGCTGCGCTTTCTTTTTTCTCGACGATCAAATTTTCAATAACCTTTTTATACTCCCTCCCCGTAGAGTGCAATATGGCAGATGTAGCGTAACGGTTAGCGCACAAGGCTGTGGCCCTTGGAGACAGGGTTCAACTCCCTGCTTCTGCTTCCAGAAAGAAAAGGAGACAATAAAATGAATGTGCAACAAAACATAGAAACAGTGAGAGGATTCCGCGATATCCTCCCGCCGCTCTCAATCAAGAGGCAGAAAGTCTTAGATATCATTAGAAAATATTTTACGCGCTATGGATTTCTCCCTATAGACACTCCTACCGTAGAGTATGACGCGCTTCTCAAAGGAGATAATGAAGAGGATAGTGCTGTCTCAGATCGCTTCCGTCTCAAAGATAGAGGAAACAGAGATCTTAGCCTTCGATTTGAGTTCACAGTACAGCTATCCAGGATATTAAAAGAGAATCCAACACTCAAACTTCCCCTAAGAAGATGGCAAATTGGAAATGTCTTTCGGGACGAGCCTATTGGGCAGGGAAGATATCGGGAGTTTACGCAGTGCGATGCTGATATCATCGGAGATGCAAATATTCAAGCAGATGCTGAATGTGTCGCCTTAGCAGCATCTATTCTGAATGAGCTTGGAATTTCTCATAAGATCTTGGTCAATAACCGAAAACTTTTGAATGAAATTTGTGCAGACCTTGGAATCAGCAATGTGCAGGAAGTCCTTCGTGAAGTCGACAAAATCCAGAAAATCGGAGAAATGGAGGTAAAAATCAATCTCGCAAAAATCCTTGAGAAGGAAAAAATCATTCGCCTCTTCGAAATGCTTGGTAAAAATCTCACAACACTCATAAAAGCAGGGTACGAAGGAGCAAAAGAAATTAAAGAGCTTCAAAAGTACTGCAGTTATTATAGCATCAAAGCAGAATTCTCACCCTCGTTAGTGCGGGGCTTTGGATACTACACCGGAAGCATTTTCGAGATTAAAGAAAAAACAAGTGAAACGGAAATAACCATTGCAGCAGGAGGGAGATATGACAAAAAAGTAGGCAAATATATCAATAGAGATCTCCCTGCAGTAGGAATCTCTTTCGGTCTTGATCGAGTGGAAGAAATCGCCGACATCAAAGTAAAAAACACTACCATTCTTATTATCTCCATAGAAAAAGATGAAGAAGCAATATTCTTAGCAGAAAAACTCAGAAAAGAAGATATTCCTATTATTCTTCAATTTGGGAAAATCTCAAAGGGCTTAGAATATGCAAATGCGCTTGCTCTGCCCTATGTTCTTTTCCTCGGAGCAGATGAAGTCAAGGCAAAGAAATACAAGATCAGAGATATGAAATCTGGAAAAGAGGAAATGTTGGGAATTCAGGAGCTAATAAAGAAACTATCCTCAAGATAAAGAAAAAGCTAAATTCTCTAAAAATCTTCCAGTCGGCCTAACCTCTGGGAACTGACAACAAACATACTAGCCTTACCAGGATCATAACCATCATGATCCCAGACTAACAGCTTTCTCCATTCAGGGTCATTCAATTCTAAAAAACGATGCCTTATAAGACCAGCTGCATCTTTTAAATTAAAAACAGTTCTTTCCTCATCTTCAACATAACCCCTCGGCACGATCTCAGAACTCCGTGGAACTGATGGTCCTAAAAACCAAAGGTTTGTTTTTTCGGGTTGATAATCTGACGAAAGAGCATGCAATAAGTAAGCAGTACCTTCTTCCAATCTAGGTATTTTTTCATTAGTAATAACATGCAGTTCCATATTGCTATCCCTACGAGAAGCAATCAATAAAGAATAGGTCTTTCCTCTTGCTTCAACATTTCTTAACGCTTCAAGATGAGAATAATTCTTCCCCACAGAGAGACCATCAAAGACATCGTCTAAATTTGCCAAGGCAATAGTCTTAAATTCATCAGCCGCATCACCCTTTTCCCTTAAGGCGCGTAAAGCACGTTTCCATCCAGATGTAGAGATTTCAACTCTTGGAAAAGCGCCCATAAAGACTCCAATATAATTTTTTCCTCTAAACGATTTTTCTCCAAAAAATCCAAATTCATCTCCAAAATCATATCGACTATCTGAACCAATAACATATCCATAATCCATATTTTCTTTATCAAAGAATGTGCATGCAGCATGAATAGTCATAGAATATTTCACAAAATAAAGATTTTAAAGATTATGGTGATGTTGCAGAAGCGATTAAAAACCCAACACTTCATGCAAAGTCCTTCTCTTCTCTTCAGCAATCACTTTTCTCTCAACTTCTCCTAAAGGGAATATTGATTGGATAAGAGACGCAGGCATGCCTTCTGGAAAATGAAAAGCAAGGTTATTAAAATCATCTCCAGTAAAATACCTAAAATCAAAAATAGCATCAGAGGGTTCCACAATTACTCCACGAAATGTGTAAACCTTTGCAACAACCTCCTTCGCTTCTTTAGGAGACAAGCCATAATCCTCGTTAAGAACGTGGCGATAATTTCTCCTTCCAGAAACTAATGAAACAAAATCCTTAAGAGGATAGCCTAAATATGCAAACAAATATTCTCTTCCTCCAGAACACCCATAATCTCTAGCAGTAGCAATTGCCTCCCCTTTTCTATATCCTCTTTCGCGAAGTCCTCGATACTGACTGCACCACCGAGTATAAGCAAAATGAAAATTCCCCTTCAGGCCCTTTTTCTGTGAAGGAGGCAAATATCCTTTTTCAAATAAATGTAGAACGGCCAAAATATTAGTGCCATGAAGAAGCAAGGGTCTCTGAGACAAGGTAGGAGTATAGCGTCTTTTCATTAAAAAATAAAAAAGGTGATTCTTATATATCTTACGGAAACCAACAAGTTATACTCAATAAAATCTCCGTTTCTTAAGAAAAAAAGAGGCGAGAACCATCACCTTATGATTCGCAGAAAATTATAACTGCATAGGGTCATAGCCTTCTTTCTGGAATTTCAGTAACCAAAGCTTACCCTCTGGTTGCTGTCTTTCATCAAAAAATAATTGATCTCCTTTAACCATTACCTCAAGAGGTTTTTTCCAACCATTTGAACCCCAATGAAAATGTGGTCTTGGTACATCTGCTTGTGTTGGATTATACATAACAGAACTCATTCCGCTTAAGGAATAGATTAAAACATCTCCAACATCATCAACATTACTTGATTTTACACCTTCTGTAACAGAACTACCTATCCTAACATCAGTTGAACTCACTCCTGAAATTTTTTTCTTAGGTATTAAAGCAACTAAATCACTTAAACCTCCAGTATATCTTTGAAGTTTTTGAGGATCTAAGCTTGTAATGAATCCTTCGTCATCTACTTGAACATATTCTGCTACTGCATATTGAAAGGGTCTTCCTTCCCTGATCGCATCAACATTTTCAGCAATTAATGGTATAAAAACAGAATAATCATAATGGCACATTTCAGCAAAAGGCATTCCTGATCTTGAGCCTTCATTAAATTTATAGTCCTCATGCCCCTCAAAATGTCTTCTTCCTACTCTCATTTGAGCAACATCATCTGGAGTCTGAAATAACCCTGCTACTCCGGCACCTCTATAAACTTGATTTAGAGTTGCAACTAAATCTCTGCCTGCTAAAGCTGCTTGAACAGCTTCGAAATTTTCGCAGGCATATTGCCAATTGTTTGGTTTGTCAGTCATTTTGATTTCACCTTAGAATATGTAATAAGCACTAGTATTTAAATCTTTCGATTATGTTATCACTATTAAGAGACTATAAAACTCATAGTGGGGGGTTCTCGCCTTTAGCCCTTCGGACATTTAGTCTGCTTCGCAGAATTTATAGAAACGAAAATTTTTCTTTGATTTTTTGTTTTTAGCTTCGTCGCACTAAAAATCAAGTCCTAACGGACGAGCATAACGGGGCTTAAAGAGTTCGATCCTTACAGGTTCTCTCCCAAATTTTGCTTCACTCTGTAAAATTTCTCAGCTCTGTTCGCCCAGGATACTCCTTCTTTTTAGTCAGTCATTCGGGCTTCACGAGGAAAATTTTTACGAGGGCTCAAAACTTTCCTTAAGCCAGATTAACCAACATTTCCCTTAAAATTTCCTGAGGTAATCTCTTATCAATTTTTAGAGCAATATGACGTCCTCCTCGCCCTAAAGGCAAGGAGTTCCACTTACAAGATGATGTCCAAAAAAGAGGTGGAACTCCTTGAGAGATTTCCTGTGCATTTACCTTTAAAACTAAACAGGACGCACTTCATCTGCGGACTAACGTCAAAAACCATAGGTTTTTGATCGCACTCAGAAATGCTTCCTGCATTTCTGATGAGTCCGGGTTTTCGTGCTTGCACTTATAAAAAATATACAACAGATTACAAAGAATATAATAAACGAGCTAATTTATCACTAAAAGCCAGAAGACTCCATTTTTAAAAATGGAGATGAATGGAGTTGCTTTTAGTGAGTCTAAAAATTTGCTGTGGAAAAAATCTCCGAACAGACTTCGCCATGTCAAAAACCGATGGTTTTTGAGCACCGTCAGAATTCCAAGGAGGAATTCTGAGGTTTATGGCGGAGTCGGAGATTTTCGAATTTTTATGATTTAGTAGTTCAAGTCAATCAGGAGATTCCTTTCTTATGGATAATTCTATGGGTTATATCACATCATTTCAGAATTATACAGATAGAAAATTCTGTAGAATATGTCATCTGACTAACAGAATTTTCTATAAAAATCACTTCTTTTTGTTAGCAATAAAAACAATAAACCATGCAATAATCACAATAATCGCAACTGCAACAACAAGCCACATCCATACCCGGCTTCCCTTCTCAATTTCTTCAGTAACCAAACCTGTCCCTGTACCTCCAGTTGGAGTCTCTTCAGAAGGCACACTTGGTAATGATGGTTGTGAAGGCTCTTGAACAGATTGTTCAGGTGCAGATGAAATAGTTTCACTAATTCCCTTAAGGGTAACACTTGCATTTGTTCCCGTAGCAGAATTTATGGTAACCTGCACATCATAATCAACATTATCATCGTCCACATCAAACTTCTTGCTAGCCCCAATTGCCAGCGTAGCACTTTGTGGATGGCTTGCAACACTTATGCTGACACTAGAAGCTCCAACTTGTGTAACCGTCACTGAATGCTCAACAACGCCAACATAAAACTTAACCTTATCATTCTTTACAAGAGTCTGTGTATATCCTGTGCTCAACTGGCTATTTGAAATAGAGTAGGTCTTTCCCCCAGTCGCAGTTCCCCCTCCGCCACCTGTTGTCCCGCTAGTCCCGCTACCTCCTGATGCAGGCGCACTTCCGATGATACGAGGACCTTCTCCAGAAAAGTGAGGAATTCTCTGCCACACAAAATTCGTAGAGGTATTCACAAAACAAGGAGTCACATTCAGGTTGCCATCGGTCTTTGTACATTCAATCCCTCCTGAACGAGTGAAATTTCTATACAGAGTTACATTATAATCAATAAACTCATCACTCATATTAGCGCTTGTATCGCCTCGAGAAACATTCCAAACAACCTGCCAGTTCTCGTCATAAAAGAGTGGAATGCTCAGATTAATAGGAGCAGAGTCATTCACAGCACTATCTGAGTAAGGCATTCCAACAAGGACATACTCATAAACATCAGCAGGAACAAAACTTCCAAACTGCCAATCCAAAGTTGCCCCGCTGCTTCCTGTTGCATTGTCATTCAGAATGCTCTCCATAGGTGGCTGCTTTGCCGAGAACATATCGAAATTCATAAACATTAAAGTTGTGTTGGTTGAAGTAATTTTCATTTCCATATTAATCTTTCCTGCAACTAATGCCTTGAATGGATTAAAATCAGTCGCGCTCATGCTTGTGATCTCGCAGCTTGAAGGAGGATCAATCACGTTGCAAGTTGCAGAATTCCTTAAAAACCGCATTCGTATAGGCATACTGCTGATATTAAATTGCTCTCTTCCCCCAGTTGCATTAATTCTCTCAAAACCCGCATCACCCGAGGTCATGGTTGTAAGAGTAATATTATTCTCTGCCCTAGAAAGATTAAGTGTCAATTCCTTGGGAGGAGAGTCGTCTGCAAATATCTTCACCTTCACCCAATTACTCGTGTTGAGTACAGGCAAATAAAATGTCCCATTAACAAGGGTTTCAATAATATAAGTAAAAGTTCCAAATATGGGATTCTTTACCTGAAGATCCACATGCATGCCTGTTGTTATCGCCCCGCCTGTGGAGTTTTGTATGTTCACTCTCATCGTCGAGGTATTCACACTTCCAAGGCCCCCTGTCCAATAGCTTCCTGTCAGTCGATAGAGCGTAACATTCACTCTTCCCGGATTCGTTGCATTAATCATGGTAACATTTTGAAATGCAGCAAGAGTATTCGCATTTCCTGGATTCCCCGTCTCATTAGAAGCATTCTTCGCATAAAATTCAAGCATATACCCTATTCCAGATGCAGAGCTAATAAGCGAGAGATTATAGAAAGCAAACGTCCCGTTACATTCAGGATACTTTGTGAAGTTATTGCTTAAGTCAGAAGTGAGATTAACACTGCTCGTATCACTGCTTCCCGGAGGCAGGAATCCTGTCCAAGGAACAAATTTAGGTATAATACTGGTAATATTAAACAGAGAATTATTATGTCCTGCAGCAATAGTTATACAACCTAGTAAATTCACTCGAGATACTCTCAGATTCTGTATGACCTGGACAACTCCTCCCGCAGTAAGGGTTCCAAGTGTCGAATTGGAAACAGGAGGTGAAGGACAGGCAGTATTGTTCATAAATGAGCCATCGCAACTTGCAGCATAGGGAAATTGAGTATACTCTCTCATAAACATGACGGTATAGCTCCTTCCAACAGGCACAACAACATCTTGTGTATCTAGAGCAGCTCGTAAATTACTCGATACAGGAAAACCTGTTGTCTGATCCATCACAATATATCCAAATCTTTGTCCTGTGCTCTCATTCGTAACATTCAACCGCAAGGTTACAGCGCCATCTAAATAAAAAGTAGTTCCATTCAACGTAGGCGGTTTCATAAATTCAGGGGTGCCAGGAGGCACACTCATAGGATAATAAAGCATAGAAGGGAAAGGCGGGAGCACACTTCCAACCTTATTAGCATTTCCGCCATCTGAAGCATTTCTATAAACCATCTTAAAGGTATAGAGTTGATTGCTTCCATTAATACTCACAAGAGTAAAGCTCCCATTACTGTCGCTCAAAACAGAACGAACAGCTATCTCGCTCGGAGGCCCTCCAACACCTTCAATAAATTGGTAAATAGTAACATTAGCCCCGCTCACATTGCTTCCTGTTTCATTCTTCACATACCCAGAAAATGCAAAATTAACAACAAATGTTTGTATTAATTGTTGAGAAGCTCCATCTGCTCTCGTGACATTAACCGCCAATGTTGCTGTCCCAGCTGTGTCAGCAGTAACATTGAAGAGGAAATTTCTTGTTGACTGTTGGGGAAATCCCGTCGTAGAGGTATTCCAGATCAGAAGAGAAGAAGTATTGGTAAAGCCAGATGCTTCTATCGCAGTTGTCCTATTGGAGCCAGAAACAAAACTCAATCTTGATTCACCTTGAACAAGGGCAATAGCAACAACGGTGATATTGGTATTTGTTCCAGACGGCGCTGTTATTGAGAGGTTAATAGGCGTATTTTCAGTTCGATTAAGATAGACAATATTCTGTGCAACACTAAAAGAAGTAGTGCTATTAACCGTCACTGAAATATTCGTGGTATTGGTTCCGCCACTGTTATATAATGTGACTATGGTAAAATTATAATTTCCCGGAGTTACAGCACTTGCATTAAACCAGACATATTGCAAGGTTTGATTGAGAATAAAATATGAGCCTCCCGTATCATTAATCCATGACAATATCGTCGATGTATTGGTAAATGTTGCTGTTCTTGATGCAGAGGCCGTGCTTCCTGTATACGTAAAACCAATAGGGAGCGTGACATTGACTTGAGTGATATTATTTGTTGTAGCAGTATTGTTAATGGTGACGTTGTAGAAGACAGAAACATCTTCATTCACACTAAAAGAACTTGGAGCAACCGTGGTATTTGCGAAAACATTGAAGGCATAGAAAACCAAAAAGCTCATAAGAAAAAGAGATATCACGAGAAAAATAATTCTTATTTTTCCAAATTTATAGAAACGATCTATATTAAACAAGCTCAACTCTTTTTTCATCCTCATTCTTAACACCTTTTCTTGCTTTATCTACAGATGCTTTATTTATAAATCTTTCTCCAGTACAGTTGGCGAGGTAAAGCGACCATCAATGAACTCTCCCACCGGAGCAGAGCTCCGGGGTATTAAACCCCTAAAGGGAATAAAAACTATAAGAACCTGAAATAATATCTCACAAAACGATTATCATTAATAGGAACAGGTTCAGATGAAGGTGGTGAGGTTGTCTCACTTGGCGGAGGAGCTGGTTGTTCAGGCACTGGTGCAGGTTCAGTAGTAGTTGTAGCTGGTGGTGCTACATGCTCTGTCGCCGGAGGTTGCTGACCTTCAGGAGCTCGTACGCATCCACAACTGCTTCCACCTTCACATGAAGGATAACTTCCAGCTTCACATCGTACAGTACTACAATCACATCCTTGAGGATATTGCCCCGGTTGTGGATATAATCCTCCTTCTGGCGAACCCTCCCGACGTTCGTCTCTTGATCCATATTTCTCCCTCATAATCTTTTCACATGAATCTTGAGTACGTGCGCCTGCCTGTTCACATTCAGGTGGGAAACCTCTTCCATCACCTTGCTCTCCAGTACCTCCTTGTCCGGGAAATCCTCCTTGTTGCGCCGCATTATAAAATTCTTCCAAGCATTTCAATTTCTCTTGAACATCAGGGATATCCTTGCAATTCCTTCCAAAAGCAGGAGGACCGCGTCCACTAGGACCTCGCCCCCTATCACCTCCCTGCTGTTTCATAATCTCCTCGCATTTTCTCCCATCTCTCGGAGACTCTCCTGTCAAGCCAGCATCAACACATTCCTGGGGGGCATTCTGCTTAAACATAAACTTACCGCACTCTTTGAAATCCTTAATCCCGGCATCAATGCATTCTTGAGGCGCATTCTCTCTAAACATAATCTCCTCACACTGTTCTCGAGCCTTTCGCTCATTACTAATATCAAGTTTGCCTTCCTTCAAAGCCTTCACGCACTCCTCAGGAGCATTTGCCTCAAACATCACTGTCCCGCACTTTTTCCTCGCATCACGATCTCTAAAATCAATCCCAGCTTCCCTACATTCAGGAGGCATATGATTTTCAAACTCAGCATCTCCAAATTCTTCCTCTACTCTCGCCATAACATACTGCAAATGTTCTGGCAAAAGATCTTCCATTCCTTCAGTTTCCTTATCCATCTCATCGCATGCTTCCTCATCCCCCTGCTGCTCGCATTTTGCAGCTAATGGCGCGACAACTTTGCATTTTTCAGCAAAAGCAGTCACTGAAATCTCCTCACACCTGCAAGTTGCAGGATCTCTAAAGCAGTTAGACATGACTCTAAAGAATTTCTCAGCCTCTTGCTCTTGTTCCTTAGTCAGCTTTTGATCCAGTCTCCTCTGCCAGCGAGGCGCATCATCTCCCTCTTTAGTCTTACAGACTTGCTCATATTGTAGAGGATCTAATTTTGAAAGAGATTCGCACAACTCTTTAATTTTATTCGCAACTTTCGCAGCAACTGCAATTCTTCCCTCACTTGCAATAATCTCATTAAACTCCTCCTTATTCTCCTCAGGAATGCTTCCTTCAATCTCCTCAATCGTCTTCTTAATCGCAACAGCACTCCTTCTTACCTCATTCTGCTGCTCAGGATCAATCTCCGCTTCAACTTTCTTCGCGTACTCTTGATATCTTCTCAAGGCCTCTTTCGCCTCTTCAGTCTTGCCAGCCTGAATCATTGCTTTAATCTCTGCAACTCTCTCTTCCTTATTCGCCAAATCGCTCCCAAATCGGTCAAAAAATTTATCAATAAAATAAAAAGCGCTGTCCGGAGTAATGCCTGCTCCTTGTTCTAATTCAGCATCTTTAAATTCCTTCTCATCTTCCTCAAGAATGTCCTCTGCACCATCATCAGAAGGAAGATCTTCAACCTTTTCCTCTGCAGTCTCATTAACAACATCCTGTGCAATGACCTTTCCTTCATTTTCTTCTGCAGTCTCATTAATAGGATCTTGCGCAACTGCAATAACAGAAAAAAGAGCAACTACTATAATAAGAAATGAAAAACCATAAATATATTTTTCAATAATTTTCTCTTTACCCATAAGCACCACTTTTTGTAAAAAAGAAAGACAAACCTGCTATTTAAATCTTTCTTCGAAATTGCTGTGTTGTACAATTATTTTTTTATCGTCGATAAGCTAAAGATTCGCCTAATCTTTTATCGTCGGGAGATCTGTGAATCATGCAACACAGCATTCGAAATAAGGATTTTTTAACCATAACACGAGAGAAGTGAAGAAACCCCTATAGCATCCTTGCCAGCTTCTGGATACGGCAGCGCAGGTGATGAGCCTCCTTGAAAAAGATGGCTCAATAAATAAACCGCATCACTAATATCAATCTTATTATCACTATTAACATCCGCAGCCTTCTCGCACAGTACAGCATTCTGTTTTCCAAGGAAAAGGTAATTCAAGATAGAAACAGCGTCGCTAATATCTGGTTTATTATCTCTATTAGCATCCCCTCGAATAAACAGAGGTTGAACATGTAAAAATCGAGAGTCAAGTAGTTTGCCTTGGGCGTACAATTGAACACTTCCCTGCCCAAACGCAACATCACGATCAGCCTTTATGGTAGCATACACCTGTCCCAATTCTTCAGAAACATCTTCATCTTCTGCAAGAGCTACATTAAAGTCATCATCCTTTTGGATATCCACAGGATACACTTTCTGATTAAAGCCATCAACCTTAACACGAAGATCCTCAAGAGGAACACTTTCGTCTTTCAAATTAAAAGGAACAAAACTCTTCTCTCCTGCCACCATCACAATGGGGAGAATAATTCCTGGACCAGGGCCTTTCTGTTGATTCGATGCGACGGTAAAAAGAGAGCTGCACGAGGATTCATCAGCACAAGGATCAACGATAATATCAGAACCTCCTATCTTAAACACTAACTTAGGTGCAATAGTAAAAGGAAGATTTTTCCCAGCAACAGGCAAAGTGATTGTCGCATAATATTTCCCGCCCTTCTTCAACCAACCTACTACCTTAGCTCCTGGAAAACCCTCAAAACAAGGAGCTTTTATATTGGAGTCACCGCCGTCATTACAATTCCTGTCAGCAATAGGAAACTTCCCTTTAAAAGCCAAGGTTACAACTATATCCTCTCCCCCAGAGTAAACGGTTTTGGGAGAATAACTCTTAATATAGTAAGGATCATCCACACGCAAGACATTTCCAACACTAAACCGATCTCCACTCGCACTTGTCAACTCACCATTGTAAACCCCTGCATCAAAGGAAGGACACTCTGCCTGCAGCCCTTTTAGGGGTTTCTGATACAGATCAATAAATGATGCGCATGCAACAGAAGCAGGCCCTGTAAATGCAGTCTGAGTTTCTGGACCCAATGTTTTCTTTGATTTCAGGCTAAAGAGAGTTTCTTTCCTTTCAACCTGGCCGGAAAATATCTTCTTAGGAGAAAGTTTAGAGAAAAAAGAAGGTGTTTGCGTCTGCCCATAAACATTTCTCAAAGCATCTATACGGCTTGGAGTAAGAACAGATTGTCGATAATCAAAACAAGCGTCCTCCTGAAGCCCTAACGCTCTCCCCATCTAATATTGAACAAGACTATACAAAGGATGAAACTTGTCTTTACTCAGGATATTAGAATTTTCATCAAGCCATCGCCTCTCTCCCCCACCGTACAACACAATTGTTTTTGTCGTTGGATTAAGATAGGAATACAAAAGAGGCCTATGAGGATCCTGGTTTTCATCAGAAGGGGTGCAGCGAATAGCAAGAATCGAAACATCGCATCCCTTTTTTTGATAATCTCCTTGTTCATACCTGCATCCGGAAATATCTTCTTGAGAAAGACTTAGTTTCCCTTTGAACCTTACCTGTACATTCGAGCCCGCATAATTCCAAGAATTCGCAGCAAGAAGAATCATCTCGCGAACATCAGCATCAGTCAATGAAGATCCTAAATTTGAAGCAAGATATTTACTCTGAATACAAACATTTAAAATTCCATCATCGTCGCGTGGAGGAGCTATATCTCCTGGAGCAGTGCAGACATTCGCACCATCCGGAGTTCCATCAGGGTCATCACAAACACTATCTTCATCAACTTTCCCGTCGCAGTTATTGTCAGAATTATCACACACCTCGACAGAAGGATCTACTCCCCCCAAACAAGGGCCCCAATCAGCTACTCCTAAAACTTGAGAAACACATTCAGATTTTGCTCTTCGGCAAGGAGTATTTCCCTCGGTTCCAGGCTCTCCAGGATACTCACAGGCCTTTGATAACCTCTGCTCTCCCGAAGCATCTTCATCAACTTTCCCATCGCAGTCATTATCAAATCCATCACATACCTCCTCTGAAGGAGTACAAGGCGGAGGAGGACCTGTACATCCCTCATCAGTTTCCCCGTCGCAGTTATTGTCAATATCATCGCAAGTTTCTTCCTCAGCAATTCCAGGACTGCAGATTGGGGGGAAACTCCCATCAGTGCATGTCTTCACCCCTGCACTGCATGCTCCCAGCGCAAATGCAACACAACTTTCAGTAAGTGAATTATCAGAGGCATCTTCATCAACTTTCCCATCGCAATCATCATCGCCGCCATTGCAAATCTCTTCAGCAGGATTTCCAGGAGCACAACTCTGTTGATTGCCATTCTCACAAGCTTTAATCTCCTTAAAACATGAGCCAACACCGCATGAAATCACGCCAAGTCCATCGTCAGTATCGCCGTTGCAGTCATCATCTCTATCATTGCATACCTCTTGAGCTCCAGGATGAATATTCCCATCAAGGTCATCACAATCGCCTCCAAGATCGCACCATATGCCATATCCGTCTCCGTCCTCATCTCTACAATCAGACACGCCCCAGACATAATTATTATTAACCTCTCTGACTAAATTAAAAGGGTCACTAAAGTCCAAAATCAAAATTCTATTATCTTTTTTAATAGTGTATTTCCCGCTCCACCCCACAGACCCCTTAATGAAAAACTTTGAATTTGGAGTAGAAGCAACCTCTTCAATATTAAAAACAGCTTTATATTCAGGATCATCTTGAATTAAATATAGGGCATCAACTCCATTCACTTTCTCCTTAACTCCTCCAATGGAAAAAACGAAAGAAGTTCCATCAGCTGAGGTGTATTTAACTCTCCCATCTTGAGCAGTTTTTTCAGTCGAGAAAGCATTATCAAGAATATCAGACTTAAACTCTGCGAAACTCGCATGCCTTTTAATAGGATTATTATCTGAATTATCAGAAACTTCAAAAACAAGAGTATCTTCTTTTACAGAACTTTCAATTTTTGTCCCCTTATATGCAAAGTCAGATGGGGAATCCTTAGCGTATTTAACCTGCCCCCCTAATGTAGGAGTTCCAAATGCAAAGCGTGCAGCTGCATAAACTTCTACACCAGTATCAGCCCGGTCCATCATGAATATCCATCCAGAGGGATGGATCTCAAATTTCTCAGAATTTTGGGCAATCCTGTTTGCAACATACAAGCCATGATCAAAACGAGCCAGATCTTTGTTAGTATGATACATCCTTACAAATGCAACATTTTTTCTTTGAAATCCCTTCATACTCCCAGGAAGAATCTCTGTTGATCCTGGAAGTGTAAAGCCCTCTTTTAGATTATAAGAGTCCACATAATTTCCTATAATCGGCTGGATAATAGATTCGTCAGATTCCACCCCGGTTTTAATACGAATAGATCCCTGATTTTGAGCATTATTAACATTACCTGTCAATTGCGTGGTTCCCACCACAAACCCCATCCCCCATGAAGGAGTCATATATAAATAGGTCGCTGACAATTTGCTAGTGCTACTCCTTCTTTCCTTAGATTCATAGTGTGTGTTTTTATTCGCAGCGAGGTCTATAATCACCTCGGGAAAGTCAGGATTTGTTGGATTGTAATCAGACATAGCCAACATAGTACTCCCCCAATACGCCCAATTAAAGCTATGCGGACGTGCATTGACTAATGTAGTTGATGGCCCGCCTGCAAGCATATAAAAAACAGGCACAGAATTCGTTCTTTGTCCCTCTGCAAGATTCTCTCTCCCAGAACCTCTCCATCCACCACCCACTAAAACCGCATCAAGACTATTCTCAGCCATATCGGTAAGAGTAGCATCAAGCAGCATCTTTGCAAGTAAGATAATCTGAGAATCTCGTGACTGATCAATGAGAAACCATAAAGCGCCAAGATCAGCAGTTGCGTATCCACCACTATCCTTCTCACTTATCCCATCTGTTCCATGGTTCCGGTGTACCTCGCTATAATCAAATGCCCACCGTTTAAATGCATCAAGACACCAGTCATAATAAACCTTCGAGGTTCCCTCGCCAAAATCTCTATTTAAATCATCAGCAAAAATCTGAGTAAATCCTATGCAATGCGCAATTTCACTCAGCTGATAATTTTCAGTTCCACTCTGGCTTACAGAATCCCAGGGGATCGTTGGATCTTTAAGAAACTTAGCACGATTCTTAGTTCCAGGTTCTCCAAATAAATAAATGTAAGCTCCAGGACGCTCTTTATATGACTCATGAGTCTTTATCAGATATTTTAATTTCTCTGAGACATCTAATCCAATTTGATCTTTATATTTAAAATAAAGAGCCATCTCATTAAATGACCCGCCGGTAGTAACGTAACGATTCCCTACAATATCGCCCCGCAATCTTCTATCATAATCTGAAGAAATTGATGATTTTAGTTTATCCCACTCTCCCAAGTAAGCATAAGCAATCCATCCATTAGGATGAAAATCCTCATCTAATACCCCATTTCCACTTAAATCTTCAGGTTCAAAATCCCAAAATTCGCCATCAGATTGTACTCCTCCCTCCATGATATCTTTCAACTCGAGAATATATTCCCTAACTCTCTCAGGATAAGCTGCAACTATCTGGTCAGTATAGTCCTCATTTCCCTGAAGCGGAATAAACTTTTGAGATGACGGATATTTTTCTTTTTGTACAGCAGGGGTAACATGAAACGCAAAAACAACCCCAATCAAGCCGAGAATAACTGCACATAATAATACAACAATAAGAATTCTACTCTTTCCACTTTTCCAAAGATGAATGATATTCAACATGCAAATACTCTCTTTTATAGTTTCAAAGGGGATAAGACGTATTTAAAGATTTCTAACGCCCTACGCACCTGACTAAAGTATACTTTCATTAAAATTATGCTAAGAATTATCTGGCATCCAAGATTAAACAAACAATCCCCTCTTCAGACAGATTATCAGTTAATTCTTGAGGTTTTCCAGAGCAGCTTTTTTGGCATAATCCTTAATATATAATTTCACCGGCATAGGTGCTGACGAGAATTAAAAAAAATGATCACTCAAGAACAAACAAAACATCACGCGTTTGATTCAAATCAACAATCTTTTCCTCCTGAAAATCCCCGAAAGCCGCACGTACCGTGTAAGGTGAATAATCTATGCGCATATTTCTTTTCTGAACATAAGCAGGGAGTATTTGCGAGGGAATTCTCCCTTGGTCTCCTGTAATTTCAGAAAATGCCTTTTCTCCAAGCAAGGTATAGGCCTCAACACCAGCTCCTTGCAGCGGCGCTCCCCCTCTTTGAACCAAAGCATCAAGAGACCAAGACACTTCAAGCTGTGAAGAATTCCTATCGCCAAAACTAACTCTATCAAAAGGGGTATTAATCAGAGATAATTTGCCTCTGGCAATATCATGGAAATAAAGATCAGGCACATTCGTATTCTGCGTATCAAACATACAATTCCTGAATTCAGCTCTCGAATTACTAGGAAAATTAACGCGTAAAGCATACGCATTCTCTCCTCGTGTTACCATCTCGCAATTCATGAATTTCGAACCGTCTCCATCCACTAAAACAACCGTTGAAGAATCGTCACCAGAGGTTTTCATCCTGTCTCGAAGAAAAACATTTCCAAGATTCCCCTCTCCATAAACCAACAATGAATGGCTTGACGCATAAGACAGAGGATCCTCTTCAACTAAAAACCTCCCGCCAAAACTCTCAGCAAGATTATCTTCTAAATTGCCTCCACCCACATTATCTAAATAAATGACCGGGCTTCCATCTCCATAAGTATAAAATCGATTTTCATTCAACCGAGGCGATGTTGAATAAGCAATATAGGCTGCAGGGCTTCCATCTCCCCTAGATACAATAGTATTCAGTAAAGCAAAATTTCTATTGCTCAAATACCAATACAACCCAGCACTTTCAAATCCATCAAACTCAAGTGTATTCTCGCGAACAGTATTATCATCAGATCCCTTCTCAAAATAGACACAAACTCCGTAAGGAATATTCTGGCGAACCTGAACTCCTTGAATTATTGAGTGATCAGTATTTGTGAAAGCAACCCCATAGTTAAAATCCCCTTCACTCTCCTCCTCTCCTAGTTTATCCTTTGTAATTAGAACATCTCTAATTTCAATATCATGACAATCGTGAGCGAGGATCCCGTTTCCTGATCTCTTAATACCATATTGAATTGAACCTCCTTCGATGCGGACAAAACTTGCTTTGTCTAAGATGATTCCGTCACTCTCTCCCTGCAAAGGCTCAATAATCCGGTATACTCTCCAATGGGAAGGATCTCCTTGATATGAAATAATAAAAGGCCCTTGTTGAAGATCCCTTTGCCCCAATTCAATAATCTCCTCCAAAGGTCGATCTGGATCGCCAAAACAAGTAAGCTCATCAATACTCTCATCCTTGCCCAAATCAGGAAAAGGAGATGCTGGAGGAGTTTTTCCCTTAAACAAGTAATCTAATGCATGAACAGCGTCAGTTAAATTAAGTTTTCCATCATCATTCACGTCAGCTGCATCTAAACATTGCGGTTCTGCACGGCCTTGGAATAAATAACCTGCAAGAAAAATAGGATCAGCGATATCCAATTTCCCATCCTGAGTAACATCACCTCGGATAAAATCCCGGGATGCTTCACTCTGTTTTATAGGAAAGAGGCTATAGCCTGCAACAATGCCTGCAAGGCCTAAAGTAAACAATTTCTTCATTATTTTCATGACTTATAAGTAGTAAAATGACTATTTAAATCTTGCCTTTATCCCAAATATGAGGAAAGCAATATGTTGGCAATTTCTGAGTACAATCCTATAATGCTTTTTTCCCAAGTTGCTGCAAAGCATGCCTCATGCAGAAATTTCCCAAAACAGCCATATTCGGGCAAGGAGTGCCATCATGATTCATCTTGCGGCACATCCTTACAGGCTCGATAATCGTTCCCACTGTACGCTCATCAACTCTAAAAGAGGTAAATCGAAAAGACTTTTGCTTCTCTCCTTTCTTTCCAACAAAAATAAATTCCTCAACACCCCATGCCTCTCCCTTATCAAGAACCCGATTGAACCTCTCTTTATAGGAAAGAGGAGCATGAGGGTAGCAAGTATAATATTCTTTTCCAAGAAAGTCTTCTTTTTTAATCCCTAACAACTTCTCCGACGCTTTATTCCTATACAACGAATAGAACTTGCCTTCCTGTCTCTCCCAAAGTGTAAAACTGAAAGGAAGCGACTCGATAAATGCCCTGACTTCTTCAGTGAGTTTCATAAGAGAATAAAGAAATAACTCTTTAAATAAATAATGAAGAATTGCTCCTCACTTTTTGAAAGCATGGTGCATGCGGTCGTTATCATCCACAGGATGAATCTCTTGTCCCTGCACAAACTTGTATGCATGATATGCCGCCTTCACAGCCTCACCGACGCCAGTAATTAACTGCTTAAACTCACTATCAACAACATCTCCTGCTGCAAAAAAACCCGGAACATTGGTCCTCGATTCCTTGTCAATAACAACTTCTCCTTTCTCATTCACATTCACCCCAATTGATTTTGCAAGGTCTGACAGGGGAGTATGCCCTATAGCGACAAAAACTCCATCAACCGCAAGCTCTTTCTTCCCCAGATAAGGATGATCAAGAACAATCGAAGTAACAAATTCTTTTCCTCTAATTTCAGTCACATTTGTCTTTGTAATAATTTCAATCTTCTTATTCTTCTCTGCTCTTGCTAAATTAATCGGTTCTGCCCTTAAGGCCTCGCTCCTGGCAATAATATACACTTTCTTAGCATATTCTGCCAAAAGAAGCGACTCTTTTGTTGCTGAGTCACTTCCCCCAATCATGGCAACTACTTTATCACGGAATAAAGGCCCGTCGCATAGAGCACAGTAGCTCACTCCTTTATTTGCAAATTTCTCCTCTCCCGGAGCGCCCAATTTTCTCCACTTTGTCCCTGTTGCATAAATAATGGAAAGCGCGTGGTACTCATGTTTATCAGTTTTAACAACAAAATAAGATTTCTCCTTCTTCAGCTCAAGAGCCTTCTCCTCTAGAATATCAATCTTGTAATCGCGGGCATGATCCTCAAGTTTCTTCGCTAATTCAGGTCCGCTCAATCGAATAAATCCAGGATAGTTCTCAACAACATGCGTCGTCGTAATAACTCCTCCAACAGGCAATTCCATTCCAGAAGTAGTTCCAAGAACCAGTGTTTTCAATCCCAGCCTTCCGCAGTACATCCCTGCAGCCAGTCCTGTCCCGCCTGCTCCAATCACAACAACCTGATAAGCCAGGGATTCATTCTGCTTTTTCTTCATTTCCATATGCAACAAAAAGTTAATTAATTTACTCTTCATCATTCCCCAAGATAAGTGCCTTGAGTTAATTTTTTAGCTTTTTTAATTCCTGATGTATATACATGATATGCCTTGAATTTCTCTTCATCAACATAAACAGGGCGATAAAGCACACAAAAAATTATTTAATTCCAAGGAGCTTTCGCAATTTGGACTCATCAAATCCGACAACAATCTCTCCACCCACATCAATAACAGGCACTCCCATCTGCCCAGACTTTTGAATCATCTCCCGCGCAGCCTTGGTATCTCCAGCAACATTCATCTCCTTATAGGAGACATTGTTTTGCTTAAAAAATTCTTTCGTCCTCGCACACCAGATGCACGTCGGAGTCGTGTAAATGGTAACACTTCTTACCTCGCCTTTTAATTCACTCTTTGTCTTCACCATGTTCCTAGAAAGATCCGATCTTTTTAAATGTGACGTTAAAAACGCATTAAAATCACAAAATCGATGGGCCACCACACCTTAAAAGGTGTGGTTTGTGACAGGCCCTCGATTTTGGGGACTTCAGAACTAAAAGCTCTGACAGCTCTCAAAATTCTTTGAATTTTGAAGCTTCAGAAATCTTTGATTTCTGAGAGCTCTCATCATCTTTGATGATGAAGTGTTCAGAATTGAAAACAAGATTGGCTACTACCGCAGGCTAAAGTCTGCGGTTTTCAATTCTGACATCAAGAACTTTATGGTTCAGGATAAAATGACATAACAACAGTGCGATTTGGGAAATCTATCTTTTCAATCTTATAATAAAAATTATATTTTTGTGTCCAATCGCCAATTTTTCCCTCCTCTCCTCCCGCACTAAATCCGCAAGAGTCGCCACAGGACATAAGTAAATTAATATTGTTATAATTTATAGATCTGACTTGGAAAGTAAATAGGTCGTAAACAAATATAACGTCCTCATATAAAGTTACATTGACTTCTGTTTTATTAAGCTTTAGTACTCTATCTCCTAATGGGTTGGCATCAAATCCGATATGTATCGGTGAAACAACTTCTGATGAATTTATTGTATTATATCCTGTATCAACATATTTTTTCAAGAATGGGTTTTGTGGAAGGATAGTTGTATCTTCAGGTTGCGAGATATTGTTTAGCTCACTTTTTAAGATAAATACTGATATAATGATTATGAATAAAATTATAAAACTTATCCAGATAATTACACTCTTTTTCATAATTATCAATATTTTTTGTTTATTAATCTTTCGTTTTGTATACGCTTTTCGTCTTGGGTGGGGGTTGGATATAAGCCCTTGCTATTGCTGATAACATATTGCATATTCCAATCAAGGTACAAAGTTTACACAAAGATATAAAGAGAACTCATAATAAAAAATCATCTCCTTCTCCTCGCCAAAACAATCACAATAACCGTCACGATGGCCACAATAAGAACTGCAATAATAAGCCAGATTCTCGACGCCTCGCCCTGCCCCCCTCCAGATGTGCCTGTTCCCGTGCCTCCCGACGGCTGCGCCCCTGCTCCTGAAGAAGGCACACCCGACGGGCCTTGCTGAGGCCCTTGAGTTGCAGGCTGTTCAGCAAGTGCAAGCGAAGTAACAGTGATCTTCGCTTTTTTCGTAAGAACATTAACAGAATTAAGCTTCACAGCAATATCCTCTTTTCCATCACCGGTAAGATCAACCTTTTTTTCATCGCCGACATTGAGCGTGAATCTCTGCGGAGAGCTTCTTACTTCAATATCAGCGCTTGTCTCTGTCAAATTCAAAACATGCACTGAATGATTTTCTCCTCCGATCAGGAAAGAAACTTTCTCATCAGCAGATAAATCATACACAACACTTCCTTTTAATTCTCCAAGAGCTGCTTTCACAACGCCTCCGCCACCACCACCGCCGCTAGTGGATGCTCCAGCACTGCTGGAAACCGGGCAGTCACTGCAAGTAATAGTAGATTTAGTCGAATCAGTCTTGGTCGCAGCTCCCCCTGATCCTGTTGCTGACGCAGAAATTGTATACTTGCAGTCTCCTGAAGTGCCCATCGTCACTGTCCACGTCCTTGATTGCTTATTCCCGTTCTGCATTCCTGAAATAGTTTTCTGCGAATCCTGATTCCCAATGCCGCATCCTCCAGAGTCAACAGCAAAAGTAAGAGTCACATCAACATTCCCTCCAGCAGTTACTTCAGCAGAAGAAGTAAAAGTAGAAGACATAACTGCGCTGGACTTGCTGTTGGAAACAGCAACTGCAACATTAATAATATTAACTCTCACGCCCGTAACTGCAGCAGAAGTGTCTGCAGCATTGTCAATATTCACCTGGCTGAATGCATTATTCCCTGCTTTAACCCCTTTCAATCCTGAAAAAGTAACTTCAGCTGATTCTCCAGGGTTCAAATTTGAATTCACAGTTTTGGGATAATTTGCGCTTTCAAGCCAGTTGTTCGAATCAGGGATAAGCGTCACAGTCCCAATAGTTCCTGCAGCATCCCCGCTGTTCCTGACGTTTACAGTGCAGGAAAAAGCAGTATTAATCTTCGATTCAGAGGGCGTGCAGGTAAGCAGAGTAACTTGGAAGCTCGCAGCTGCAAAAACTCCAGGAATAAATGCAATCATAAAAGCTAAGGCAAGCAAAAATTTTCGCAGTTCTCTGCGTCCACTGATATCAATCATTTTCCTCATGTGCAAGTTATATATTTGATAGATTTAAACTCCTGGTTAAGCTTGAATTTGAATTCCCGAAGGTATCAACAACCGTCGCATTATATGTATAACTCGTATAGGGAAGATTCGTCCAGTTTATGAAATAAATCGGTGTGCTGTACAGCGTAGAATTCACCAGCGCAGTAAGATTATAAAGTTTGAAAGTAATATTGGCAAAATTAACTTCTGTAACAGAAACATTCACATAAATCCATGTCCTGTTAACAACAACAGAGTTGTTTTCAGTACCATTTCCAAAACTAACGAGTGGAAGTACAGAATCAACAGAGAAAGTAACTAATGTAGAGTTCAGATTGCCTGCAGAATCATTCGAGTAAAATACCCACGTCTGGGATCCTTGCGACGCAGTAACAGTTGTAGCATTTGTATAGGAGGTGTTGCCAGTCCCATTGTAAAACCACCGGGAATTTATGCCACTGCTGTCGTTTGATGTAAAATTAACAAGAATTGAAGCATTGGTATAGGAGGTATTCGCAGGCGACGAAACAGTAAGAGATGGAAAGATGCTATCCTTGCTAAAAGTAACTTGCTTCGTATCGTTTCTGTTGCCATTAGTATCGTTGCAGTAAAATAGTACAGTATAAGAGCCATCTGCAATGCTTGCATTAGTTGCATTAAAGCTCGTGTTGCCGCCATTCTGTAAAGTATAATTCGTCGTGCCTGAATTTAAGGTGTAAGTACAAAAACCATTCTCATTCAAAGTTGCATTAAAGGTAATCGTGCCAGGATACGTAGTATTCAAGGGAGAGTTCACAGTAACTATAGGAGGAGTTGTATCATTGGAAGTATAGTTCACATGGAACCCAACATATCCTGCCCCGTAATTATAATCAACATCATAGCATTGTACGCGCATTCCATAATCCTGATTCCTCCATCTGCTTACATTTACAGTGTATGTATGGCTGGTTCCCCCTGTCGAAACAGCTGCTCCATTCACTTGTTCCCAATAAGAATTATTATTAAAAGAATAATAATCCCGGTAGACGTACACTGATTGTAGGACAGTGCTATTGTTAAATCCATAATAGCTATAATTGCATGTATTAATAAGTGAAGTCGGGTAAGTCTGGTTGCTTGAGTTGTAAATACTCGGACAACTATACCAGCTGCTATAAAAGTTTCCATAATCAATAATAGAAAGCTCGCAAACCGCATTCTCAGTTGTTGTCGCACTAACACTAAAAGTCTCGTTAACAATAGTCTGATTCATCGTCGGAGAGCTGATGGTCACGTTAGGAGCTGTAAAGTCTTTAACCTGGAAACTTCCTCCTGTAATCGTTGCTGTCCCAGCAATCCCGGAAACCGCCGCTTTCAAGCTGTAACTTCCCCTGGTCCACCCGCCCGACGGAACAGCAAGCTGTATGATACTGCTTCCATTCGTTTGAATTCCAGTCCCGTTGGTGATAAATACCCAGGTTGCAGTTGTATACGTAGCGCAATAATCGCTATAACAATTTCCGCTGTAAAGAGTGTAGCTTATCGAAGTAATATTGGCAGCAACAGGCGAATATGAAGCATTTCTCACCATAATCCTCGCTGTAACATTTTCATTAGATCCAAAACCACTCTTCCAGTTCCCATTTGCATCAACAATTTCAAACCACCCATTATATGCTTCTAGCCCATTGACATAAATACCACTGTAATCCTGGAGTAAAGTTCCATCTCCTCCAACCCAGTCGGAATAAAGATAATTGCCTCCCACCTTCCATCCTCGGGAAGGAGCGGTAATAATGACTGTAGCAGTTCCATTAACAAAGCATGTTCCCGAAGAAGAGCTGCAGGCAGAACTTCCATTCGTATAAACGGTAAAGGCGTACTCTTCTAATACAGAAGAATAACTCGTCGAGCTATCATATCTCCATTGGTAAATCTTCGTAATATTCCCAGTGGCAGCTGCCCCGCTCAAAGGTTTCGTTAGGCTAACAGTAACATTCACAAGCTCGTTCGTCCTCTTATCACTTCCTCCAACAACAGTCCACGAAGTTCTAAAAGGCTGTGTCCTAAAAGAAAGCCATCCTGTTTGGGTGGCGTTGTCCGAAGCATCTTTTACAACCAGGTTAAGAGAATGATATCCTCCCCAGCTCCCTCCACCCCATCTTCCATTATTTGGGCAGAATTGCGCAGTAACCGTCCCGTTGAAAGTAGTATTGGTATAATTAGTATAGGTCACCGTCGTTGAACCGCTCCCACTCCAGATATTTTCATACACGCTGGTAATCGTATAGTTTCCACTCAAGAGCGTATTGCTTGTCCAGTCAGGATCCCTGATATTAAGGGTTGCATTCACGCAGGCATCATTATCCACTTCATAAGTGCTGGTAGAAACTTCAACTCTAAACGGCTGTACGCTAAACCACAACCATCCAGTTGAAGTCTCATTATCTGCATTCCTCATGATAAGTTCGCCCCAATAATATCCTGTTGGCCAGCTTCCATTTTTATAGCTGAGATTAAGGAGAGCATTTCCTTGCACTTGCACGCCGTTCGCCTGTACGCCTGTTTTGTTCACAACCGTAATATTAATATCTTCAGGATAATTGTAATCTTTGCTTTGATAGGTCGTATAGTCCCATGTTCTCAACACCGCATCATCAATAGAAGCATTCAAGAAGTCAGAGGCATTATAAGCAACATTCCACCCCATATATCCTCGTGTAAGCGTCGTATTATAATAAATCGTCTCGCTAGGCCTGATATTATACTTCCAATTCGTTCCATTAACATCAGTCGGCCGCGTATCTACATAAAACGCGATGGTATTAAACCAAGCGTATCCTGTTTCAGTCCCATTCACATCCAAAAGAACAGAAAACCATCCTGTCCCCCATTTCCCATCAGTCTTATTAATCTGCAGAGTGTAATTCCTTGTTGAGTTGGTATTTGAATTCCAGTACCATCCGCTCGAGGCATTCACAACAATCTTGCTCGCATTAAATTCAGTTGCATTCAAGTCTTTGCAAGGCCATCTTCTGCAGTCTTGAATTTTCTTTACTGTAATAGTTACATTTCCCCCAAGGCTTTGCCCGCCATTATCGTTATAATTCCACCCGCCAGCATTGCTGATCTTCACATAAATACTGATATTTTCTTTCGAATTAAAATAGGACTTATAATTACATCCAGAAGGTGTGCATTCCAAAGGTATTCCATAAGCATCCCATAATTTAACCGTAAACCACGCATATCCATAATCAACATTGCCTGAAGCATCAGTCCCCTTTAAGATAACTCGGTAATACCCCGTATCCCATGATCCTTTCTTGGAAAAAGAAACTGGGATAGCAAGAGTTCCCTGCCCGGTGGATATAGAAGTTGCATTCAGCCTCGAGACATTATATCCTGAATCAACAGGAGGCCAGACCCATTCTCCTTCCCTGCCCATATATTCAATTTTTTCAACTTTTACCGTCCCTGACAAGCCTCCACTCCCATAATTGCTCCACCAATTCTTTCCAGCCTCATACATGCTCACGCTCAAAGAAATATTATTATTCGGGCTGTTCTGCCAGGTCGTTGAATATCCATACAGGTAAAATGCTCTTGCCTCAAACAGTCCATACACAAGATCAGAACTTCCATCAAGTCCTGTAATCTTCATCTCAACGCTGTATGTCCCGCCATCCCACTTAACAGCAGGAGCAACGGTGCAGGTGTATCCGCCAGAAGTATCCATAGAAGTGCAAACAGACTGAGAAGTATTGATAGCATACGAAGCGCCATTCTGAGTATTCAAAACTTTCAAAACACTCACCGTAGCATTATTCACCACTTGCTGAGTTTGTGTGTTCACGCTGCAGGCACTTCCCATGCCATAACTGCTGCTCCCATTTCCAACACTGAAGTTAGACGCAGTAGCCTTTCCAAGAGGGTTATTTGCCTGAATCACCTTTAGTTCAAAATACACGGTATCCGTCGTCTTAAACTGCCAGACATAATAATAACTTCCTGAAGAAATTCCTCCTCCGTTTACTTGCCCTGGCGTATTCTTCGTGCTGGAGCAGATTTCATAAGGATTGACGATAAATCGCGCAACAGAGGCGATACTCCTGTTTTTTGCAAGAATAATCACTGAATAAATTCCGCCTGACTTTGGTACATCCATCTTAAACCTTTGAACACTTGCATTCCAAGCCCATTCACTCACATTATTCGTGGAATTCACCAAGCTCCAAGTAGAAACATTCGTATAACTCACTTCAGTGCCGTTCATAAAAGTAACAAGAAAAACCTCAGCATCGCTTAAATTAACTCCAGTTGTCGTAGTATTGTAGCTGCTCAAAGAAAGATATACCAGCTCATTCGTCCCAAAAAGCTCCTTAATATTTCCATCAACATTTGTAGCTTGTGCAGAGATAAGTGTATCAATCACATAAAAAACATTTTTGCTGCTCTGAACATCCCCGCCGAAAGAAAGGGTAACAGTCACAAGATACTGCCCAAGAACAAGGGGAGAAACAAAAGCAAGATCGTAACATCCTGCTTTCCCGCAGCTTGCATTCCAGCTTACATTCGCAGTTCCGATGTTGTTATTCAGTTTGTCAGAAATGTTAACAGTAAAAGCAGTGGTATTAATGCCTGGAATAATTGATCCATTCCCGCGATATTTCGGATAAATCTCGAAAAGCAGGCTTTTATTTGCAAAAGTGCTGTAGTCATACTCAAAATTAGATCCGGTCTCTTTCTTCGCCACGCTAAGAGCCCAATCCTTGACCTCAAAAGAAGTAACAAGGTCTATGCTGCCATCACCCTGTTTGCTTACAGTCACTTTCGCGAAATAGCTCCCATAGGCAAAAGTAAGGCTGTCAACGGTAAAAACAAACTTATTGATATAAGAATTATTCGTGGTCAAAGCAGTAGAATTAATCAGCTTGACAACATTCCCTTGAGCATCTGCAATATACCCTGAAAAAGTATAATAATCGCTCGTGCTGTTGGTTACTACAGAAACCTCTACGCTCGCCTGCTCTCCCAAAGAAAAGGTATTCTTAACGCTCTTTCCTAATTCATCCTTCATATACATATTTGCAAAAAAAGGAACAACCATAATACTTGAAAAAGCCTTAAAGTCATTTACTTCAATAAGATAGTCTCCATAAACACTAGGCGCAGTTACTCGCACGCTGCATTTACCGTTAGTTCCCGTCGTGCAATTAAAAGAAGAAAGCACCTCTTTGCTCGTTGCATTTCTTACAGAGCCGTTGACAGTTACATTGCTTACATAAAGAACTCTATCTCCTGCAATCTGCAAGGCCTCTGCTAAAATAAGCATGCTCTCTGAAGGATTGTACGTTGCCTTATCAGAGCTCACTCTAACAAAATCAATAGTTTGGTTCACAACACGAATAGCAACTTCAGAAAACCAGCTGGCATTATTAGGGTCTTGATAAACTGCTCTGATGAAATAGTCTCCAGCTGTCGAAGGAGCTAAAATAGTCGCCACAGTAGTGTAAAAATCACTTCGAGAATAAAAAAACCCTGCAGCATCAGTAGTAAGATTATAAGAACTGACATTTGCCGTTGCATTCCGCAAGGTAATATTGATAAGAGCCCAGGTAATCGGAGTTAAATTGCTCACCAGAGTTCCATTAGTGGAATAATTCTTCATCAAAAGCGCTCCCTTCAGCTCAATTCTGTCTCCCGTGCCATAGATGCTTTCAGGCACGGTAAAAGAAAGGTCAGTAACATAGGTATTCGCAGAAACAAAAGGAAGAATACTAGCAAAGACTAAACATAAGAGAATCAGTGGCTTTCCCCATCGCTGTTCGACATCCCTCTTTCTTACAACCATCTTTTTTTAGAGATTAAACTAGTATCAAAAGAAAAAATAAGTATATAAATCTATTGGCAATCCTCGGAGAAAGGGAAAAACTATTTCCATCAGACAAGATTTTCTTTCGTAAACGACACACCGGAAAGAGCCCACGGCATTAAGAAATCATAAAAATTCGCAAAATCTCCGACTCCGCCATAAACCTTAGAATTCCCTCTCGGAATTCTGATGGTGCTCAAAAACCGATGGTTTTTGACATGGCGAAGTCTGTTCGGAGATTTTTTCCACAGCGAATTTTTAGGCTCACGAAAAACCACCATTCATCTCCGCATTAAAAAGCGGAGTCTTCTGGTTTTTCCTGATAATAAAAGAGAAAACTCACAAAATTGCTACGCAACTGTGTCTAACAAAATTTTAACGAAATTGCTGAAAAATTTTCAAGAAAGCAAAAAATTTAATCTTCCTACTCTAAACCTAATATGCTTTTATCTGCAGGACTAACTATATCAGTTAGAATGATCTTAACTGGTTTTCCCACATTTTTTTCATATAATTCAGCATATCGTTTTGCTTCTGTTTCATATCTTGGGAAAACAGCAATTACAGAACCATCAAAATCATGTCCAAATCTGGTTCCTAATTGTCCTGCATATTCGCACACAAATCCAAGCATCCTTTTTCTTCCAATTAGTCCTAACCCATTAACTTCTTTGAGTCCTGACGGACCATCCATCGTGCTCATCTCAGCATAATCATAATTCCCTCTGAATCCTTTTCCGAAAGCTTCTTCAATTAAAGGATTAACTAAGTCTACTATAGAACTTCTTTTCTCTGTTCTGTCTATAACTTCCATAAAGAATTAACTATCTTGATCTTTATAAATCTTTCTATCGTAATCACTTGAAAGTTACTCTTCAGCAACTACGCTACGAAATCGGCTGAGAACGAAATCTCAACTCACAAGAGCTTTTCGTAAGCCAGCTCGTGCCTCACTTCGTTCGGTCAAGCAACACGCGCTATCAAGAAAATTGATTCGCTTTGCTCAAGCCATTTGTAGGCTAAACAATTTTATCCAAATCGATTTCTTATTTATTAGAATTAGAATAGAAATCGACTTCTGATAGCTCAACGAATAGCGAAGTCTGTTCGGAGATTTTTTCCACAGCAAATTTTTAGGACGTCAGAAATCGTGATTTCTGAGTGCTCTCATCATCAAAGATGATGAAGTCCTGAAAAAACCCCCATTCATCTCCGCATTGAAACTTCAGAATTCACGGAATTCTGAGAGTGCTCAAAAACCAAGGGTTTTTGACAATGCAGAGTCTTCTGGTTTTTTCTTGATAAAACAACTTCCTTCTATCCCGCAGGCGACAAACCCCCATACGCCTCCAATGACCCGAGATCAAGGCACTCTCCTTGAAAAACATATCCAAAAATATCCTCGCGGGTGTAGAGCCATTTAATAAAATCCCCGGTGCGATCAGACGAATTCTTTTCCTGAAGGTATTGTTCAATAAGAGATATAATCTTCCTTGAGAAAAAGTAAATGCCCAGTGTGCAAAGAGTCGATGGAGGAAAAGGATCCTTCTCTCGAAACCAGATAATCTTATTTTCTTGGTCCATGCGCGGGCTCCCCATGCGCCTTGCTGCAGCATAGTCTCCAACATCATAGATCCCAAGAACACTGCTCTTTTTTTCTTGAAAATATGCATGTGCTGGTTCAAGGCTGAAAGAAAAAAAATTGTCGCTATGTACCACAAGAAAATCTTCGTTAATTTCTTTCTGTTGCAGCGCAAAAAAGATATCGCCGACAGTACCGAGTCTCTGAGGGGGAGAAGAGGTATGGTTGTTTAAAATCGTCAAAGGAATCTTCTGGCGAAATGAAACGCTCCACTGAATGAATTGCGCGTGAAACAAGTCATTCGTAACAACAATAATTTCATTTACTTCCTTGATCGCAGCAATCTTTTCAATAAGATACTCGAGCAAGGGCTTTCCCCGAACTTCCAAAAGAGCTTTAGGTTTGGAAATCGTAAGAGGATACATTCTCGTTCCGTAGCCTGCAGCAGGAATAATTACTTTCATCTTTTTTCTTCATATCTTGAAATGCGCGGCTGATAAACAGGATAATCCTGCTTCATCTCCTCAAAAACGCTCCTTTCTTCACTGAGAATAACCACAGCCCCGCCGCTTCCTGCAACTTTTGCGCCCAATGCCCCCAAATTTAAAGCCCTCCGAATCATCTTCCTATCAAGATCAAGATGCGGGCAAAACTCCTCTCTAAGTTCAGTATTTTTATTCATAAGCTTTCCAACAGCATCCCATTTTCCCCTCAAAAGATATTCCTTCCCCTCCAATGCGAGATCTGCAATACGATCCATGCCCTCTTTAATCCTCTGTGCCTCCAGTCCCCCTCTTAAAAATCTCTCGCGAAGAGAATTATGGACTTGGGCACTGCTCTTCGGTTTCACGCCGAGAGAAAGAAAAAATGGAATTTCAGAAACAGGCAACTGCTCAACAAAACCATAAGGATCATCCTTACGAATATATTCCTTGCCTGAAAAATCCATAAAGCAAACTCCGCCAAAAGCAATAACATACCGATCCTGAAATCCAGCTGCAATCCCCAGTTCCTCTATTTCAACTCTCAAAGCAAGTTCAGCCATCTCATAGCGATCCATAGCTATTTGATAATGATCCTTGGCAGCCTTCAGCGTCGCGATCACCAGAGCAGTGCTCCCCGCTAATCCTGATCCATAAGGCACCTCACTCCCATAGTCAAGACAAAACCCTTCTTGAATGCCGAGCTTCCTAAGAGTTGCCTTGACAAGCCTGTGCTCATCATCCTTCCCCATGTCCTCGAGAGTATGCGCAGAAGAACAGTTTTCCCGTCGGATGCACAATCCAGAAGCATCTCTCATCTTTACTTCAGCAATCTTATCAAAAGTAAAACTAAGGCACTTCCCGCCATAAATATCAGAAGGATTTCCCAAAAAGCCCACTCTCCCATAAGCGTAGCCAGCACTTTCTTTTGCCATGCTATCTCCCCAAACCAAGAGCTCTTCCAACAGCCCCTTTAAGCCCTGCAGAATCGCCTAAAGAAGTGACAAAAACATCAGGAATATCTTTTTTAGATTTAAGCCTAACATTAGTGCTTTTTCTCATCTCTTCCAAAACAATCTTCTCCAAAACGTCCCAATTTTGAGTTACGCCTCCATAAGTCGCTATGAAATAAGGATTATAAAACGAGTTTATTGCTCCATAAGTTCTTCCGATATATTTCCCAGCCTCTTCGATAACTTCTTTAGCAACTTTATCCTTGCCTTTTGTCTTCCGGTAAACATCAAAAACAAGCTTTGAATCTATATAATGTAAGGGAATTTTTGGCTTATTAATCACCTCCTCCTCACTTACCCCTGCATTCAAAACAATCTTCCTAGCTGCTAGATAAACATCCGAATCAAATCCATATTCAACCAACTTGCTAATTGCATTATTTTTTATTCCTGTTCCTGACCCAAATATTTCGGCACATCCAAAGTTTCCACATCCGCATTCTCTGCTATTATCTAAAACTTTTAAATGCCCGCATTCAGCAGCATTCCCGTCAACGCCTTCAAAAACACCCCCTCTTGTCCAAATCCCTGCGCCAAATCCTGCTCCATGAGTCGTAATTGCTGCAGTGTATTTCATATCTTTAGGATTGCCATACTCTTTGCCTTCTCCAAACATAACTACCCCAATAACCGCAGTGCTCACGTCATTCCCAAGAAAAACAGGCTTGCGAAGATAATCATGAAGCGGTTCGACAAGAGGAATACAAAGATGCCTCTTTCCCTCTTCAAATTCAAGAAGAGGTCTTCCCTGATAAGAATAAGATTCAGGCAGTTTCTCGCCGTCAAGATGTTCAGTTCCAGGAAATTTAATATTTGTTGAATCCTGAATAGAGCCTCCAAACTTTCCCAAATCCAAAGGCCCTGCAGAGGAAATGCCAACTGCCGCAACATGCTCCAAAGAAACAGCGCTCTCCTCAGCACAAACCATCATCATGCGCATCATCTGATCAGAAATCCCAAGAGGCCCGTCGTCAAGGCAGTGCTCTTCTTTAAGCGGCTCTGCAATAAATTCCCCATGCTCATCGGCAATAACCGTCCTCACATACTTCCCGCCGAGATCAATTCCAGCATAATATTTCATAGTATCTCATCTCACTTCTTTCATATATTTCTTGCCACTATATTCCTCTATTTCTCTAGGGTGAATAGTGAGCCCTATTCAGGAATAATCCCCAGCATCTTATGCACAGGTTTCTCTTCAGAAAGAACCAGTTCAGTAAGCGGCTTGTCGAGGCGATAAACCTTTCCGCTTCTTCCAACCCCTTCAACAACAGGCTGAGCTCTTCGCACGTTGATATGGCACTCTTCAAGCTCCTTAGAGGATTCAACAATCTTCTGATAAAGGGCATCTTCTCCTCCTCGAGGTTGGAAATACATAAGCGTTGCATCTTCTCCAGCAGAATTCCCATAAAGATGATTGAATTCAAGTCGAACACTCTTGTCAGGATCTTGATAAAAGGCAAGCAAAGGCCCCTGCTTTTCTTCAAGGATTTTCTTGTCGCTCTTGTTCTCAAGAGGATTTGCCATATCCAAAGTAGTAAGATGATCTGAAAAATTCAAAATCGTCATCATGCAATCAGGAGGAACAAGAACTTTATCAGCTGGCCTGCACAACCAGAGCTGCATTTCATCTTTCAAAGAAATAAGCATGCCTCCATAACCTAGAAATTCATAAATCTCCTGAACTACAAAGGGATAGGGAGGATGAGTATGCCCCAAGGTTGAACCGTACATAAAACCTCCTTGCTGAAAAGGCAAATTCCATAATCGGGTGACATTAGGCAATTTACCTCTACTCACTCGTTGATCCTCAAATCCAGCATATACCTCTGAAAAACCCGCCTTCCATCCGCCTTGCGCATCAGCAATCTCTTTGTAAAAATTTCCCCCGTACTTCTGAATCTCATCAATCTTCCTCACCTTCTGAACATGATTCTCGAGAGAGAATTCATAATCGTGTATACCAACACCACTGGAAAAACCGCTCTCGTCATAAATAATTTCTTCTTTCATTTCAGTTGTAATCCCCCATGATTAACTTTGATCCTGCTTTATCATAAACCCTAAAAACATCTCTCACATTATCGAGGGCTTTGCTTAAACTTGTCAAAGGAGCAACATCCTGAGTGATGCATTCATGCAAATCACGAAAAACATTATAAAAAGCGTCTTCCTCAAAGGGCTTACTTGATTGTAAAAGATATTCTTCATTCTTTTTATCGTAAACCCTTAACTCTTTTGTAACAATATCCATTTCAACCTTTCCGTTGATATGATAAACAACAAAACATTTGCTCTTATCTTTTTTTGCAAAAGACTTTCCTACACTCGCTTTAACATGGCAATTTTTGGAGAAATTTTTCTCTTCTTTAACATCTAGTTCAACATCCATTCTAGTCTCCCCGTATTTCGCATCTTGAATATCCTTATCCAAAGATTTATACGGCTGTACCTCCGCACTATTCCAATCGATCCCTGCTCCAATATTTCTAAGAAATGCCATAATATGAATTCCCGTATCCAGCCATATTCCTCCACCCGACTTACTTCTCTCAACAGTCTCCCTATTTCTGCCGCTGCTAAAATCTTCATCTTCTCGGATAGAAAGTTCCATTCCAGTTACCTTGCCAAATTGGCTGATATAGCTCTCAAAATGATCAATATAATACCTGACGTTTCCGTAATGAGAATAATGCTCTGCGTCAATAAGCTTGGTTCCATTCAAATTTGAACTGCGTAAAAGTATTCCCAGCTCATCTGCTTCTCTAGAAGAAATCACAGCAGGCTTCTCAAGCAAAAGGCTCACGTTTCTCCGCAAAACCTGCTCAGCTAAAGAAAGATGATACTTGTTGGGAGCAGAAACATCAACCACTGCATTTCCATCAAGTCTGTCAAAAAGTCCAAAAAGTTCATAAGGAATTACTGGAGAGTCTTTATTTAGCTGAAAATAAGGAAGAGATCTATCTAATAATTTTCCCTTTAAAATATATAAAGATTTTTCTATCTCAGGTTTAAGTTCCTTCTCTTTAATTCTACTGCTTTTAATTTCCTCAAATAAGTCATCAATACTTTTCCTATCTTTAAGTCGTTCTTCATCGTAAATATCTGCTACAGAGACAACCTTAAACTTCGATGCCAGATCGCTATTAAAAAGAACCGGAAATTTTCTGATAAGATAAACATTGCCAAATCCTCCAATTGCACTAAGATGAACAACCCCGTTCTCCAACATAAAAGAAAAGAAGAAGAAGAGCTATATCATTCTTGCCCATATTTTTCTTGGAAGGCTTATCGTAAGATAGAGAAGATAAGCCCCACTAAAGAAGATAGGGAAGAATAGGAAAAGAAGAAAAGTCTTGGGAAAGTCAAAAAATGCCCTGGCTTAAAAAATCAGCAAAATGCAGTCAGCAAATCTCTCCCCATAAGATATCCCAAAATGGAAATCCCAAAGAAAGATTCATGCAAGCAACTTCTATAAACTACTATAGAGTAAATTACACACGGGCTAAAGCCCATGGCATTAAGAAATCATGACATCCTCCACGACCTAAAGGTCGTGGTTTCCTGTGCATATACTTCCTAAAATGTTGCAGGATGTGCACTTCATCTGCGGACTAAAGTCCGCAGTTTTCGTGCTTGCACTTATAAAAATTCGCAAAATCTCCGACTCCGCTATAAACCTCAGAACTTCAAAATTCCTTGAATTTTGAGAGCTATCAGAAATTCTTGAAGAATTTCTGAAGTTCCAAGAAGGAATTCTGATGGTGCTCAAAAACTAGGGGTTTTTGACATAGCGAAGTCTGTTCGGAGATTTTTTACACAGCGAATTTTTAAGCCGTCAGAAATGCAAGAAGCATTTCTGAGCGCTCTCAAAGTCTGATGACTTTGAAGTCACAAAAAGCGACTCCATTCATCCCCATTTTTAACCTCAGAATTCTTGATGAGAATTCTGACGGTGCTCAAGAACCATGGAGTGGTTCTTGACAAAATGGAGTCTTCTGGCTTTTTCTGATAATCCATCCCCGGCCCATCTTGCCGAATCCATCCACATGTTGAAGAAATAGATTAATTCTTTTCAAAAACCCCTTATCCTAAAAATATGCAAGAATCAACAAATGCTAAGAAAAAGAATCAATCCTCACAATAACGACTCCAGCATTCACGTCCGCAATAAATCGACCCGCAAGGGCTGACAAAAGCATGATTCTCAATCTCTTTGTTATGAAACTTTTTCTTTATCTCTCCAAGAGGATACCAAAAGCTTTTTTGTAAAGGATTAAAAAGATATGCAGGAACCTCTACTTCGTGCTTGGAATCAAAGAAGCATCTTACAACCATAGTCTCCCCTCGGAGCGGTAAGATCCTCTCTCCAGTTCTCATCTCTAAGCTATCCATACACATCTTATGCATATTCTCCTAATAAGCTTTATCCCTAAATAATATATTTTTCACTAGTCACAATAGTGATTATATACTAAAAAGATTTATATATTCAAGAAATATTCATAAGGTATGAAAAGAAAAGTGATTAAGCAAGGGCACAATACTCTCACGATCACGCTCCCCAGCAAATGGGTCAGGCAGTTTAATCTCAAACCCGGAGATGAAATCAGCCTCCTTGAACGGGAAAACGGGCTTTTTCTTACAACAGAAAGGCGGGACGATCTCCTAAGAACCCAAATTGATATCACCAGTCTTGACATTCCAACCATCTGGAAATACGTTATGGCAGCCTATAGGGAAGGATATGATGAGATAACAATAAAGTTTGATCCAAAAGCAAAACTCGAGAACCCTTATAAGTATTTTGCGCAGCATAAACTCGACCGCAAATATGGAAAGGAAAGCTTGAAAAAAACCCCTATCGAATTTATCCAGGATGTCATCAACCGATTCGTCGGCTACGAGATTATTAACTATGGAGCTGATTTTGTCTTAGTCAAGGAAATGGGCGAGCCTACTTCGAAGGAATTCGACAATGCTCTCCGAAGAGTCTTTCTTCTTCTCGAGCAGATGGCAGAAGAAATCTGCGAAGCATTGCAGAATAAAAATCCGCAAATACTCAACCACATCCACGATGTTGATATTAACGTAGACAAATTTCACGATTACTGCATCCGCATCCTGAACAAAACAAGCAACAAAGAACCAAAAAAGATCTCCCTTCTTTTTTCAATCCTCTATTTTCTGGAGCTCATGGGGGACGAATTCAAGGTGATTGCCCATCATCTCATTTTTGACTTCTCAAAAGTAGATTACCAGCACATCAAAGAAGTGACCGACTCCATTAAAAAACAATTCGATCTTTTTTATGAAGTTTTCTATAAATTCGATCCCATAAAAATTACAGCAATGTCAGACCTGGATAAAGAAAGATACTTTAGCGTTAGTAATGTCTACAAAAAGACAAAGACAAATGAGGAAAAAGAAATCTTCCACCATCTGAGAATCATCGCCCGCTATCTCAACGCGCTCACAGAACTCAGAATAGAGATGAACTTCTAGAAATTTGCTGTGAACTACAACAGGCTAAAGCAAGGGAGTTTAAGAAATAATCCTTTTCCAGTCAATCTTACCGAATCCATCCGTGTTTCGAAGAGATAAGTTAATTCTTTTCAAAATTTCAGTCTATGAACTAAAATCGATAAGGGTCTCTTTCACGAGATCATCCTAAAAAATAAAAATCCCAGCCGCAGCAAGCTGCGAGGTATTTTTAAGCCTCAAATGGGGAAACTTTTGCCGCACCGAGGTGCGGGGTATCCAACCCAGTTTGAGCAATCAAAATCCCATCAGCACAAAAATCAAAGCAAGCACAACAGTAGTAAAATAAGCCCCTTTGCTCCACTGCCAGACCTTTGCCCCATCAAAAGGCATAAAAGGAATCATATTGAAAAGTGCAAGCCAGGCATTAATAGTAAATCCAAAACGGAGAAATAAAGCATTGCCAAAGAGCAGAGTCAAAAGTAGAAAGAGAGCAGCTAAAACAATATTCACCAAAGGCCCGGCAACAGAAACAAGCCCATTTTGCCTTCTCGACAATCTCCCTTGAATAAAAACAGCCCCCGGAGCAGCCAAGAGAAAACCAAAAAGCGACATCACCAGCGCAAGAATCAGCATAAAATCAAAAGAATGAAACTCTGCTCGGGCATGATACTTCTGCGCTACAATTTTATGCGCTAATTCATGGAGAAGAAAACCCGTCCCAACAGTAAATAAAGAAATCAGAAAAAATAAGATAAATTGCGAAAAAGAAAAGAAAGGCAAACCTCCAGAAAAAATGGAAACTCGGGAAAGATCGACACTATAAAGAAAAGCAAATGCCGCAGAAATTGCAAGCCATGCTTTTGCTAAATCTTTCATCTCGCGAGAAGAAAATTGCGCCATAAAAAGAAAGAGGAAAAATACTTTATAAAACTACCCTTCAGCCAAGAGAGATGCAACCAGCAGGCATATCTCAGCTATGTATATTAAACCATCGATGTCTTTTTAAACCATCTTTCTTTTTTAGAAAGATGGAAGAAGTGGTGATCATTGCAGATTCAAAAGGAAAGGGATATGATTTTGCAAAAGGGATTTACGCCTATCTTGGAAAAGAAGAGGAAAAAGATATTTCAGTAAAACTCATAGACATCATGATCACCCGTTTCAAAGACGGCGAGCCAAAAATAAAAATAGCAGAGAACATAAGAAGAAAAACATGCTTCTTCATCCATGACTCAAATAAAGATCCCTATCAGTGGTTTACCGAGTTAGAGTTTACATTGGAGGCGATGAAATCATCCTCGCCGGCTGAAACCAACGTTGTATTTCCCTACATGCGCTTCTCAAGGCAGGATAGAAAGGACGAGTCAAGAGTAAGCTCAAATGCGAAAGTCGTCGCAAATGCTGTCTCAAAGTACGCAGACCGTTGTATGACTGTCGATCTGCACAGTCCGCAAATCCAGGAATTTTTCAACATACCGGTCGACAATCTGTATAGCTTCCCTACATTGATTAATTATCTCCAAGAAAATTACTCCTCTCTCCTTGAGAATCTCGTTGTTGTATCCCCTGACGCAGGCGGTGCAAAAAGAGCAGAAGCACTTGCAAAAAGATTCTCAAAAAAAGGGATCCCAAGTACTTTCGCAATCAGCCACAAATCCAGGGAAAAAGCTAATGAAGTTGCAAAGACCATCATCATTGGAAATGTCGAAGGCAAAAATTGCCTTATTCTCGATGATATTATTGACACAGGCGGCACCATGATCTCAACAACTTTTGCACTAAAAGAAAAGGGCGCTGAAAGAATTTTCGCTTACGGCACCCACGCTCTCTTTACAGAAGGAGTTGAAAAATTCTCCTCCCTTGACAAAGTCATTGTCAGCGACACCATCAAAACTCCAAAAGCAAAAAATGTTGAAATTCTGTCCCTCGTAGACCTCTTCGGAGAAGCCATCTATAGAACGGTCATTGGAGAATCGTTAAGTATTTTGTTTAATGACGAATAGGCAGCAAAAGCAAAAGAACTAAAAAACTTTTCTTCTCAAATCCTGCATGAAAGCAGACCTTCATATGCATGGAGCCATTGGCTTCCAAGACTACTGGCTGAAACTACAGGGTTACAAGCAAAAAATGTGGAGAGAAGGGAAAAATCTCCTCCAGTTGATTGTAGACCAGTGCTTCGAAAAAGACATTGATGTCTGCACCATCACCAGCGAGGAATTTGAAATTCCCAAAGGTTCTGTCCATGATAGGATTGGATACCTTGAGAAGCAGAGCATGAATCTCCCAAGAGCTTATAAATTCGGCAAATTAGGCGAGAACATTCTTATTATCAATAGAAACGAAAAAAAGATTTACCTTATCAACGGACAAACAGTCGTCATTAAAGAAGACAATGAAAGGTTCGATTACCTCGTGATTGGCTCAAATCAAGTCCCCAATCAAAGAAACTTCAAAGACACCCACACCTATTGCAATGATCACAATCTCATCAAAATTGCCGAGCATCCCAAAGCAGAGCATCATTTCGGTATGGGTTTCAAAAGACTTAAAGAACAACTCGAAGAATATCATGCCATCGAAGGGCACAATGCTCAAATGATAATACCAAAGGCTCTTGCCTTTCTCCCCAAAATAGGGAAATACAACAAAGCAGTCAATGAAGAAACCATCGCCTTTGCAAAACAGCATAACAAACCTTACATCGCAGTATCAGATGCCCACGACATTTCAGGAATTGGAGCAGCATATATGCAGTTCGAAGAAGCACTCCTTAATCCCGCAAACGAACAAAAGTTTATAGAATCTCTCAAAAATATCATTACAAACAGAAAGTTCTCTACCTATGAAGGATATCAAAAAGCTATGAGCTGGCTCAAATGGACGGCGCAGTTTCAATGGGGAATAACGAGCTATCCAAGAGGCGTTCCTGAAAAATGCTAATGCGCAATACAAAAGTTGAACACGTTAAATAAAATCACTAATTCTGTGCTTCCACTCTAGATATGAAATCCAAATAATCAAAAGCACAGCGTCAACGCTTGCCATGAAAGTATCCTGCCATGCAAAAGGCACTGCTTTAACCCAGTTAAGCCCGAAAGTGTAGTAAGAAAGTGGATAGAAAGGCATAATCACTCCTGCAATCAGCCCATCAAGAACAAGATGAGTAAAAGTCCCGAAAGCAAGTACGAAAAAGATATTCCGTAAACGAAGGTGATGCACACCCAATTTTTTATTCTTAAAGCCGTAACTCAAAATTCCTAAAAACAAAAACAAAAAAGGGAAAAAGAGAGTATGTGAAAAGGTTCGATGCACCTCATCAAAGGCAAATCCAAAAAAACTGAGAACATAATAGATCCCAACATCAACGTCAGGCAAGACGCCTGCAATCCCTCCTAACAGCACATAAGACAAAGGAAATTTCCTTTTATATTTAATAAAATAATCCCTAAAAAGCCCAACTAAAACTAAAGCAATTAAAAAATGTGCTACAGCGTAGGGCATGTTTTCCTCCTGTTCATTCTTTTCAAAAAGAAAGGAAAGAGGTATTTAAATGATTCTTTTATAGGTCTTAGTCATATCATTGATAAATCGATCCATAGGAAACATACCTAACATAAATAAGAATTCTATTTCTTCCTCAGCATCTCCTCAACTTTCGCCCAATGCACCACATTCCAAAAAGCAGCAACATAATCAGCCCTTTTGTTTTGATACTTCAAATAATATGCATGTTCCCAAACATCCAATCCCAGAAGTGGCTTTTTCCCTTCCATCAAAGGAGAATCTTGATTTCCCGTTGACATAACTTCCAGTATTCCATTACTCAAAACAAGCCAAACCCAACCACTCCCAAACCTGCCCAAGGCAGCCTCTGTAAATTTCTTCTTAAACTCTTCAAAATTACCAAAAGCATTATCAATTTTCTTCGAGATCTCACCAGAAATTTTTCCTCCCTTTGGAGAAAGCAATTCCCAAAATAAGGAATGATTCACATACCCTCCACCATGATTCCGGACGATCATGCGAATCTCTTCAGGAATTTTATTTAAATCAGTAAGTAATTCCTCAGCCTTTTTCTTCTGCAATTCCGGATATTTCTCTAAAGCAGCATTCAACTTATCCAAATACGCCTGATGATGCTTTGTATAATGAATTTCCATAGTCCGAGCATCAATATACGGCTCTAATGCATCGTATGCATACGGCAATTTTGGCAAAGTGAAAACCATTTTCAAATCTCTTCTCATTAAGGGAAGTATCTTTTATTAATCTTTGGGTTATGTTTCATTTAACCCAATATTCCTACTATAAAGGATAAAATGATCCTCCAGCTCGCTCTCAATACTTCGAGCAGATAGCAATTAATTTTTCGATGAAGAAATGTTAAGTTGGTAACATGGACTTACAGGTCAATTAATCCTAAAATGAAAAATATTCAAAACTACTCTCAAACGAGCCCGGTGCAACCGGAGAAGAATTGGGGGAAGGATAAAAGTTCTCAAGATACTCTCGCTCACCAGAAGGAGGCATGCATAAGAGCCACTCCTTTTCCCGAAGGGAACGTATTCTCAATCTCCCAGAAAGATCTTCTGCAGATAATTCGTCTTCAAGAGGGGATGGCTTCTCCATAAAAAAAGGATAATATGAAGCTTTTTAAATCTTATGATCTCATTCTCAACAAGTCCACGCATTTCTTAATCTTCTCCAAAGCATAGTCAATATTTTCCTCTTGAGTATCATAACTCAAAGTAATTCGTATAGCTCCCTTAATATCTTTTTCCGGCAATCCTAAAGCCTTTAATACATGACTCTGCTTTTTGTCAAGTGTAGAGCACGCACTCCCCGTCGATACCGCAATCCCATCCCGATCAAGCAGCATAACCAAGCTGTCCGCTTCAACTGGAAAGCTCATGTGCACATTACTCCAAATCCTCTTCTCCTGGCTACCATTCAATTTCCCATAATTCTTCAGCCCATCAATAAGTTTTACTTGCAATTTTTGATATTTCGAAAGATCATGCATCCATTCCTCACACAAATCTACAGCTTCTCCAAGCCCTGCAATTCCAGGAACATTCTCTGTCCCGCTTCTCCTTCCAAGTTCATGTCCTCCACCATCAAATAATGGTTTTAATCTCACCCCCTCGCGTATAAAAAGCAGACCAACTCCTTTTGGTCCATGAATCTTGTGGCCAGAAGCAGACAAAAGGTCGCATCCAATCTTTCTAACATCTAAAGGAATTTTTCCAAAACTCTGCACAGCATCAATATGAAAAAATGCTCCTTTCTCTTTACAAAGTGCAGCAATCTCCTCAATCGGCTGGATCACCCCAGTCTCATTATTCACATGCATCACCGAAACAAGAAGAGTATCTTTTCCTATCTTTCCCCGCAATTGATCAAGATTGATAATTCCATCCTTATCAACATCCACAACACTCACACGAAATCCCTGCTTTTCCAGACTTCGAGCTGGCTCTAATACAGAAGGATGCTCAATCGCAGATACAATAATATGATTCCTCCCAGGCTCCTTCATAAGACCTTTCAAAGCCAAATTATTACTCTCTGTTCCTCCCGAAGTAAAAACAATTTCTGAGGGTTTACATTTCAAAAAATCAGCGCAGATTTTACGGGAATATTCAATCGCTTCCCGGCTTTCTTTTCCTAAGCTATACAACGAAGAGGCATTTCCGAACTTCTCTGTAGAATATTCCTTAATAATGTCCATCACCGTACCAGCCACACGAGTGGTTGCAGCATTATCTAAATACGTTTTCATAATCATATCAAATCAATTGAGAAAGATTTTTTATATCTTTGTTAGCCACATGCGTATAGATCTGTGTGGTTTTCAAGTCTTTATGCCCCAACAGCTGTTGGATATATCTAATATCGGCACCATTTTCTAACAAATGAGTTGCAAAACTATGCCTTAACGTATGAGGCGTCACATTCTTTTTAATTCCAACTTTCTTGGAAGCAGATTTTACAATTTGTTGTATCGTTCTTTTGTTATATCTTCCATCTCTTTGAGAGGTAAAAATTAAGCCATCTTTAATTATCCCATACATTTTCAGCATATCAATTAGTTTTTTATGGAGGAAGATTACTCTTTCTTTGTCTCCTTTTGCAGTTTTAAGATGAATAATTTCCCTATCAAAATCAAGGTCTTGCCATCTGATGTTTCTCGCTTCATCTAAACGAAGCCCTGCATAATACAGGAACATAACAACAAGCTTGTGTTTAAGATTATTCATAGAACCCACCATCTTATTTATTTCCTCCTTGCTTAATACAATAGGCAGTTTTAAAGATTTTCTTGCAAGAGGGATCTTCTCATCAAACTGAGTATTCAAGACATTCTCGTAAAAAAACTTCAAAGCAAAATATGCAGATCTCATTGTAGATTTGCTTTTAGCAGAGTATGATAACAAAAACTCCCTTGTCGTATTACCCGAAGCTAAAAAACTCTTCACGATAGAGATGTAGGACTTGCCAGTTTGATACGAATATCTCCTAAGCTTTATTTCTTCAATCAGTTTACCAATAAGCTGATCTCTTTCCTCTAGTGAATAACCTTTACTCTCATCTCCCATGCAATCTATTATTATGGATAAAGGTATATAAAATCTCGCTTTTTAGCCATATTTTAGATATTAAACGAGTATTTATCTCGTTTAATAGTAGTTTCTCAAAATTTGTCGTCGTTAAATTATTATTTTCAAAGCTAATATTAGCGCCGACAAACCCTTCGTCGCTTCGCTCCTTGCTTTTTCCAGCCAAGTTTTGGGGAAAAAATCGAGAAACAAGAGATTAAGCGGTTCGTGGAGCCTCAACTCTCCACTCTCCAAAATCGCTGCATGTTCTTATTAAATTTAGAGCGGCAGCGACTTCGCTTAATCCTAACGTTCAACGCAATCAGAAGTCGGCTTGCCCCCCACCACCCGCCCATTTTCTGGAAGGAAGTTTTATAAATGATATTAATCTGATAGATTTGTGAAAAAGAGTTATATATTCTTAGGGATATTTTTTATTATCCTAATTGCTATCTTTATGATTTTTTTTATTTCTCAAAAAAATGTGGTAGAAAAGAATAGTGGTTTCAAGGAGGATAATATCATAATCCAGAATCATAGCATCTCTTTAATTTGTGAAATAGATAGCGAGTGTATTATTGTTAATAAAGAAATGAGCTATCGTGGATGTTGGCCTGGAGCCTGTGCACAAGTAGACTATTCTCTTGATAAGTATATTGGCGTGAATAAAGAATCATATGAAAAATATAAAGAATCAGAGTTAAAGTTTAGGCCTTCTATGGAAAAATGCGGACTAAGGCCAGGATGTCCTACATCTCTTATCAATGGGAATTTCGATGTGAAGTGTGTCAATGAACAATGCAAAAAGATTCCGAAGTAAATACTTCCCACCCCCAGCCGACTTCTGACTTTCTCGCAATAAATTGCTCGAACCACGTCCTGCGGACTTTTGCTATCGCAAAGGGCGTTGAACAGAGACTATACAGAAAATTCCTGCTGAATTTTCCCAAATTGCTCACAAATCAATAGAAGTTATATTTTCGTTCGCAACTTCGTATAGTCTCGACGTTCATTTCAATTAAAGCGGACTTTGATACCCCCGACCGCCCACCCCTAGATAGCTTAAGGAAATAATTGTGAAAAGCGCGCGAAAAGAAACATTAATAAAATACTAAAAATAGTATGTTAAATGGCATTCGATAGAAAGTTAGGAAGGTCTTTTAAAAAAGTGGGGGAGTCTTATCATATTGGAAGAAAAGATTATCCGAAAAAACTCATAGAGGATATAATAAAAATCTCAGATATAAACAAAGATAGTTTAATTCTCGATGTTGGTTGTGGAACTGGAAAATCAACAATTCCTTTCGCTAAGATGAAATCCAAGATAATCGGCATTGATATAAGTGAGAACATGCTTAAAATAGCTAGAATATTTTCTGCTAAAAACAAAAATATTAGTTACGAACAAATCTCTTTTGAGAAGTTTGCCTCACCCCCGAGTTCTTTCGATTTAATTTTATTTGGGACAGCTATACATTGGCTAGACCCAAAGATAGTCTATAAAAAAACAGGTAATTTGCTCAAGAAAAATGGCTATCTTGCTTTGTTTTGGGAGCCGATTGGTAGTCTTTGTAAAAAAATAAGGTTATTAGGCGTGGAGGAGATATTTATAAGAAATTGTCCAAATTATCCTAAAAATCTTTCAAGTAGCGTGACCAAAACAAAAATCAAAGGAATTATGAAAACGCGGTTTTTTGCTAAGCCAATAATAAAGAAATACAAGTTTATTCAAAAATATACTCAAGAAGAATTTTTGTCTTTGGTTAGCTCTTATTCTTGGGTTATCTCACTAAACAAGAAGAAGAAAAATAATCTTATACGGGAAGTGAAAATGTT
>Ga0082335_1001518_pt1 | contig 48572 bp, 42 predicted proteins | sample Subgrocontami58m_FD_72375 | JGI IMG/M metagenome (GOLD analysis project Ga0082335, IMG submission 72375) | Subsurface groundwater microbial communities from S. Glens Falls, New York, USA - GMW37 contaminated, 5.8 m (SPADES assembly) (version 2) ... | reverse complement strand
AGTTCTCGGACAGTCTGTCAGGCATCTGGTTATCTGCCTGATAGAAATACAAGAAAAAAAGAATTATATTTAAAAACGGTCGCAGGAAAGAGATTTTTGAAATCGAAACTTAATTTGGGTCGCATAGCTCAGATGGTTACCCGCCCGAACGACTGAAGACGCAGTCGTTCAGTCGGGCGGGGAGCGTCTGCTTTTAAAGAATGCATAACAAATAAAGTAAACTAAAATTTAATTTTGGGGTCGCATAGCTCAGATGGTTAGAGCGTACGGTTCACATCCGTAAGGCCCCTGGTTCGATCCCAGGTGCGACCACTTTTTTTCGAGAAGATGTTTTCATCAACGCGATTCACGACGAAAAAACAAGAAAACTTTTAAATTGATATTATGTCAAAATCTATTTTCGTTACTGGTTGCGCTGGTTTTATCGGCAGTAATTTTGTTCAACAATTTAAAAAAGAGTTTCCTAAAATAAACATTGTCGGCATTGATGATTTTTCCACCGGAAGAAAAAAAATGCTTGATGCATCGGTTATTTTTTTTAAAGGATCAATTTTAAATGAGCGTTTGGTGGAGAAAATTTTTGCGTCTCATAAGCCAGAATATGTTTTCCATTTTGCCGCGCTTCCGCGAGTTTCATATTCCATACAATACCCGCGTCAAACCACACAAGTCAATGTTGTTGGCACGGTTACGCTTTTGGAGGCCGCAAAAAAACATGGTGTAAAGAGATTTATATATTCTTCCTCGTCGGCAATATACGGCGGCGCTAAAAAATTGCCTACCAAAGAATTGGAAAATTTTCCCGATCCCAAATCTCCATACGCAGTTCAAAAATATATAGGCGAACCATTTTGTAAAATTTTTAGCGATCTTTTTAAACTCGACACAATTTGTCTGCGGTATTTTAATGTTTTTGGGCCAGGTCAATATGGCGATTCACCATATTCGACAGTGATTTCCGCGTGGCTTGAAGGATTATATTTTCCAAAAAAGAAAAAACCGTTTATTGAAGGAGATGGAAATCAAACTCGGGATTTTTGTTATGTTGATAATGTTGTTTTGGCAAATATTTTAGCCATGAAAGAAAAAAAGAATTTTTTTGGCGAGGCATTTAATATCGCGCATGGAGAAAGAACAAAAATAAATGACGTGAAAAAACTTATTGAAAAATATACCGGGAAGAAACTTGAACTAGAACAACGTTCATCGCGGTTAGGAGATGTGCGACATACTCACGCTGATATTGGAAAAGCAAAAAAATATTTTGGATACGAGCCACGCGTGCATTTTGAAGAAGGATTAAAACAAACTATTCTTTGGTTTGCAAAACGACTGGGCAGTAGATGAAAAATGATGAGCTTCTGGCGTGTTATTCTTTTTACTGATATACTTTAAAAAAATTAACTTCATTCATGTGGAACAAAAAAAATTTTCTATCGGAGAAGCATTTGAATCTGCTTGGCAACATTTTAAACAAAACGCAGGATTTTTTCTTCTTGTTTTTTTTGTTACGTATGCCTTGAGTTTTGGTTGGAGCACTATTTCAACCGGGCTTTTGGTGAACGGTTCAATCTTTTTGGGTGTTTCTATTCTCATTCTCTCAACTATTCTTCAGGTAATTATGAGTATCGGGCTTTTAAAGATTTCGCTTCGCGCGATTCGAGGAGAAAAAAATGATTTTTTTGATCTTTTTTCGCAGTATCGATTTTTTTGGAAATATGTTTTTTCTTCCATACTTTTTGGCCTTTGTGCCGGAGCGTTTTTATTTTTCACACTTATTCTTTTTTTTCTTTGGACAAGTTTTGGAACCGCTTTTGGTGTCACTGAAACAGTTTTTCAGATAGGAACTGTTTTTCTTGGACTTCTTGGATTAGCTGGACTTTTGGTTTTTTTATTTTTTGCCACTCGTTTTCAATTTTTTGGTTACTGCATTGTCGACAAAAATGCAGGAATTCGAGAGTCGCTTCGCGTGAGTTACCAGATGACTCAGGGAATATTTTGGAAACTTTTTATTTTAGGAATTATTTTAATTCTTCTGAATGTGGCAGGAGCAATGGTTTTCTTTGTCGGACTTTTTTTTACTGTTCCAATTACTATGCTGATCACGGCATTGGTTTATGAAAGAATTTCAAAAATGACTTGACAGAATTTTGAGAAAGTTTAGTATAAAGTTATTATGAAAATAAAAATGTTTACAACCCAAGCAAGAGATGCGCGTCGTCGTTGCAGAAACTTCGTTTTGAGGTTGTTTGCTGTGTTTCAAAAATAATTTTACTTTGAAAGTTTGCATGCGGCCTCAAGCAGAGGTCGTTTTTTATTTTTCTCCTCGATCGTGGTACCGAGGAGAAAATCCATCTCAATATGAGGAGGTTCTCATAATGATTCGCAAGGATGTTGAGGCGGTGGTCCGGAATTCAGGACTTTGGAATGGCGATCAAGAGCAGTCGCATGCTTTTGTTCTCTCCCCTGCGATCCTGGAGGTTTCAGAGGAAAAGGCCAAAGAGCTCAATTCTTTGGCTCGCGCTCTAAGAGAGTGTCTCTCTGGAATTGGATGTCTCTTGAAGGAACCTTTTGTTTCAGAGATCGTCCGCGCCAGCACTCCAAGGAGCTATGATCTGGTTCAGTGCCTTCATCCATGGAAGGTGCCTGTGGTTTGCAAAGTCGACATGATGGAGGACATGAACGGCGAGTGGTGGATCGCAGAAATTGATGGAGTCAATAAGCGCGGGTTCGGCTGGGCTCTTCTCGAGCGTAGAGTCACACAAACCCTGTATTCGAGTGCAAGACTTCCTGAAAATCTCTGCGCTCCTCTGGCGAGAGCGGTTTCTGCAAGAGGAGAAAAACGTTTTCTTCTTATTGCGCCAAGCCGTGAGATGTACTACAAACCTGGATTTTTCATCTTCGCTCGTGAGATGGAGAAGTTTGGGATTGAAGTGATCATGGCTTCCCAACGCAAGGCGCTGGAGTTGGTGAGCAAGGGTATTGTTCACATCTTGCTCGATTGGCCAATCGTCGATCATGACGAGCTTGAGAGTGAGATCAAGAATAAATACATGAAAGGAGAAATTGATTTTCTGCTTCCGCCGAAACCATTTTTCGGTTCGAAGGCCATGCTCGCGGTTCTTCGAAACGACCACGAGGATCTCGAACTCGAAAAACTCCTTCTCGCGAACATTCCGGGAGATTCGCTCGCTATCGTCCGTGGGTTTATTCCAGAGACGAGGCTCGTCGGTAAAGAGGAAGCTATATTAAGAGGAGGTCAACCAGTCATCAAAAAAGTGTTCGCGAGCGGCATGAATGGAGTGTGGTTCGAAGATGACGAAAAGTATGTTTTAGCTCTCCAGCGAGCTTACGACCATCCTTATTCTCACGTCATTCAGAGGAAGGTCGTTCCAGGAATGCGGAGCTTCCCATATTTCACAAGCGAAGGAGAGTTAAAGAAAGACTTCTTCCACATTCGCGTGATCGTGAACTTTGATCTCGAAGGAGGAAGGTTCACTGATCTGGATATCACCGCAACAAAGGATCGCAAGGTCCATGCAACCAAGGATTGTCTTCAGTTCGGGGCAGTCCTGGTTTAAGGGAGGCGACTTAAGGGTCCTGGCATCACGCCAGGACCCCTGCTTATCAACGGCAGGCCCTGAATTTTTTTTAAAAAAATTTGACTTCATGTCATTTTTTGTTTTAAAATAATGCGGAAGAAAATATTTTATGGAATACGAATATAATATTGGAGAAGTTTATGTTTGCAGTGAGTGCGGTATGCGAATAGTGATCACACAAACAGCCGCGCCAGTTCAAGAAGTTTCGTGTTGCGGAATCATGATGGATTTAAATCTCACTGATAGCGGAGAAGAAGAACGCGATAGTGAAAGCGGTGCTCTCTATGACGTTGGAGGTGAATATTATTGTCCTATCTGCGGATTAGAAGCTCGCATTCTTTCAGGTAGAAATCCTTCTCTTCCATTTTCGTGTTGCGGGGTGCCCATGGAGATTAAATAGAGTCAGCACAGAGTAACACCGAATGGGTTGACAAGAGAACTAAGAGCATTTAAACTCATACCTAAGTAGTATGAGTTTATTTTGATATGCATTTAACGCGAATTGAAGACTACAGCCTTATTTTTTTAGGAGAACTTGCAAAAAAATGGAAGAATGGTTTGGTTTCGGTTTCTCAAGTTTCCAACAAATATCATATTTCGCCTATTTTTTTGAATAAAATTGTTCGAGAACTTGTTCGCGGAGGATTTTTGAAAAGCAAAGAAGGAAAAGGAGGAGGATACGCGCTTTCAAAAGACCCAAAAAAAATTAATTTAAAAGAAGTCTTAGAATTTTTAGAAGGGCAACTTCATATTAATGCCTGCACATCTGGTTGTGACAAGGCCATGTTTTGTGGATATCAAAAAGTGTGGGAGAAATTGAATATGCGTTTTCAAAGAGAGCTTGAAAAAATTACTCTCAAAGAGTTTGGTGATTTATAAATACATGAATTTTCAGATAAACAATTTTAGTGTTCACGTTTGTCAAAAACATATCGTTGAAAATGTGAGTTTGACTTTAAAGCCAGGAGAAATTCATGCGTTGATGGGGCCGAATGGAAGCGGAAAAACTTCATTGGCCTATGCTATCATGGGTCATCCGGATTATCGCGTAAGCCATGGGACTCTTTTTTTTGGAAAAGTTTCAGTTTTAGATCTTTCGCCTGAGCAGCGCGCAAAACTTGGTATTTTTCTTTCATTTCAAGAACCGCCTGAAGTCGGAGGAGTTGAAACAGGAATTTTTCTCAAAAAAATTATTGCTCTTCATACAGAAAATAAAAAAGAACGTATACAAAAAATGGAAAATATAAAAAATGTATCTTCACGCCTCAAAAGCGGAGAAACATTTCTTGGACGTTTTTTGAATAAAGATTTTTCTGGTGGTGAGAAAAAAAAGAGCGAAATACTTCAACTCGCGGCGGCTCGTCCAAAAATTGCTATTTTAGATGAGATTGATTCAGGGCTTGATCATGATTCTTTAAAAATTGTCGCGGAGATTATAAAAGATTTAGCGGCAAAAGAGAAAACGAGTTTTTTGATTATTACCCATTCCACGAAAATTTTTCGTCATCTTCCTTTGGATTATGTGCATATTATGGATTCTGGAAATATTGTAAAAAGAGGAGATAAAAAATTATTAAAAAAAATAGAGAAAGATGGTTTTCGTTCGTGCATTCGTGATTCAAAAGTATGAAAAAAAATAGTCCGCAGCATCTGATTGGCGCTTCCTATAAATATGGTTTTTCTCAAGCAGAGAACTCTCTTTATCGTACCAAAAAAGGGCTTTCTCGAAAAATTGTCGAAGAGATTTCTTTTATAAAAGACGATCCTCATTGGATGCGTGAATTTCGTTTGCGAGCCCTTGATTTTTTTTCTGGGCGGCCGATGCCAACATGGGGTCCAGATCTCGGAGCCATTGATTTTGAAGACATTACTTATTATTTGAAATCAAGCGATCATGTTGCTCAAGATTGGGCAGAAGTTCCGAAAGAAATTCGAGAAACTTATGATCGTCTTGGAATTCCAGAGCACGAAAAAAAATTTTTTGCCGGCGTTGGCGCGCAGTATGATTCTGAAGTTATCTATCATCGTCTTGCAGAGCGTCTGGAAAAACAAGGAGTGATTTTTTTAGATACTGATACTGCGCTTAAAAAGTATCCTGAATTTTTTAAAGAGTATTTTGGCAAAGTGGTTCCTCCGAACGATAATAAATTTGCGGCATTAAATAGCGCTGTATGGTCTGGCGGAAGTTTTGTGTATATCCCAAAAGGAGTTAAAGTCGATATTCCTTTGCAAGCGTATTTTCGGATCAATGCCAAAAATATGGGACAGTTTGAACGAACTTTGATTATTGCTGATGAAGGTTCCGAGGTACATTATATCGAAGGATGTACTGCTCCAATATATTCCACGGATTCTTTGCACGCTGCAGTGGTTGAAGTTATTGCAAAACCGTATTCGCATGTTCGTTACACCACAGTTCAAAATTGGTCGAATAATGTTTATAATCTTGTCACCAAGCGCGCTCGCGCAGAAGAAGGAGCATTTGTTGAATGGGTTGATGGAAATCTTGGATCAAAAATTACCATGAAGTATCCAAGCGTGTATTTATATGGCCGCGGTTCTCGGGCGGATATTCTTTCGGTTGTCATGGCAGGAAGCGGACAGATTCAAGATGCCGGAGCCAAAGTAGTTCATATTGGATCAGAAACGAGTTCGCATATTGTTTCAAAATCAGTTTCCTTTGGCGGCGGGGTATCGAATTATCGCGGTTATGTTCGAGTTATTCCACGAGCCAAGAATGCCAGAATTTCTGTTCGATGTGATGCGCTGCTTCTTGATGAATACTCTGCGTCAAATACATATCCAACTATGGATATCCAAGAACAAGATGTTCGAGTGGAACACGAAGCCACAGTTTCCAAGCTGGGCGAGAAAGAACTTTTTTATCTTCGTTCTCGCGGTTTTAATGAAAGTGATTCTATGAGTCTTTTGGTGGCTGGGTTTATGGAGCCATTTGCAAAAGAACTCCCAGGAGATTATGCTATAGAATTAAACCATCTTATTGAAATGGAAATGGAAGGCAGTGTTGGATAAATCGAGATGAGGAAAAATGAGAAATTATAATTTGAAAATAAAAAAGAATCAAACCGTAAAAAAATATATTATTTTACATAATGATTTTTTTGATTCAAAAAATTATTGTTATCGTCTTACCCAGCCGAATGCTTCGTTGGAATTATGTATCATGCTTCTTGGAAGGAAAAAGCATTCTATGAAAATTCAAATTAACGTGATTCATGAAGCGCCAAGAACAAAATCTTTCATACGTTTTCGAAGCGCTCTTTTTGATAATTTTCATCTTGAAGCCATTGGGCGAGTGATTATTGAAAAAAATGCGCCAGGATCTGAAACATTTTTAGAGATGCGCTCGCTTCTCTTTGGAGACAAATCAAAAGCGAGGATTGATCCCATTTTGGATATTCAAAATAATAATGTCAAAGCATCTCATGCCGCGGCCATTGGACGAATTTCAGAAGAAGATATTTTTTATCTCAGAAGCCGTGGATTTTCCAAAAAACAAGCAGAAAAGATTTTTTTGAAAGAATATTTTATGCCAGTAGAATCACCCACCTTCGTTAAACCTGCCTGCCGGTAGGCATGGCTTCGGCGGGCACGCGAAGACACGAAAAAATATGAGAAAACAGGATTTTCCAATCTTCAAACATTATCCAAAATTAGTGTATTTGGATTCAGCGGCAACTTCGCAAAAACCAAAAACGGTCATTGATGCGGTGCGCTTATTTTTCGAGTTGCATAATGCGCCAATTCATAGGAGCATGTATCCATTGGGAGACACAGCAACCGATTGTTTTGAGATGGCTCGAGAAAAAATAGCAAAATTTTTGGGCGCAAGAGAATCGAAGGAATTGGTTTTTACCAAGAGTTCGACTGAAGGAGTAAACCTTGTCGCTTACAGTTGGGCGAGATTCCATCTCTGTTCTGGAGATGAAATTGTTATTACTGTTGCCGAACACCATGCCAATATGGTTCCGTGGCAAGAGATAGCAAAAGCAAAGCATCTCACGCTCAAGTATGCGAATGTCAAAAAAGATGGCTCTATTGATTTTGAACATTTTGTTTCTTTGATTGGAAAAAAAACAAAGTTGGTTGCTTTTACGCACGCTTCGAACGTTACTGGTGAATTGGTTGATGTCAAAAGAATTATTGAGAATGTGCGCAAAAAAAATCCAAATACGCGTATTTTTATTGATGCCCCTCAAGCTGTGGGAAGAGTTCAAGTGAATTTTAAGGAACTTGACGCTGATTTTTTGGTTTGTTCTGGACACAAATTTTATGGACCAAGTGGCGTGGGCATTCTTCTTATCAAAAAGTCAGTTCATTGCGAAATGCGTCCGTTTCTTACAGGCGGCGGAATGATTTTTTCCGTTAAAAAAGAAGGAGCAAAATTTCAAGAAGTTCCTGATCTGTTTGAGGGCGGGACTCCTGCCGCGGAAGCGATAGTCGGATTAGGAGCGGCTGTGGATTTTATTGGAAAAGTTGGTTTAAAAAAGATTCGAGAACATGAAATCGCATTAGTTCAATACGCTTTGGGACAATTAAAATATTTTCCAGAAATTCATGTTGTAGGACCAAAAGATCCGCAACAAAAAGTTGGTGTCATAAGTTTTTATCATGAAAAAGTTCATGCGCATGATATTGCTTCTCTCTTGGGAGAAGAAAATATTTGTGTTCGTGCCGGGCATCATTGCGCCATGCCGCTTCATAAGGAACTTGGTATTCCTGCTACCGCGCGGATAAGTTTTTCAATTTTTAATGAAAAAAAAGATATTGACAAAGTTGTTTTTATGTTAAAAAAAATCAATGAAATTATCTGAATTTAAAAATTTTTGGGAGCACGCGCATGGTTCTCCGTTTGAAGGGAAGATGAAAAAGGCAACACAAGTGATTTCTGGCATTAATGAAAGTTGCGGTGATGAAATTATTCTTTATTTGAAGTTGGATTCAAAAAAAAGAATCACAGATGTTTCATTTACACATTCTGGTTGTACTTTAAGTTATATAGGAAGTTCGGTTTTACTGGAAAAAATATTAGGGAAACAATTTAAAGATGCACAAAAATTACGGGAAGCAGATTTTTTAAACTTTTTTGACACAGAAATTTCTCATGGGCGATTGAGATGTATTCTCCTTGCTTTAGAATCCATGAAGGGCGTTTGACAAAATTTAAAAAAAGAGTACACTTTAGTTGTAACTTTTAACGATTTAACCTATGCTTACAGCAAGCACACGATTTGTTGGATTAAAGGAATTTCGCGCCAATATGAGTAGTCTTCTGAAAAAAGCGAATACAAAAGGTATTCGTTATATTTTAATGAATCATTCCATACCAATTGGAGAATTCCTTCCTTTTTCAAAAAGAAAACAAGCACTGGATCAACTGACTATCGACATTACCAAGGCAAGAGCACAAGTCAAAAAAGGTCAAGTACGCAACCATGAAGAAGTTATGAAAGAGTTTGGACTTTAAAATCAAGAGATGTCATTTTGTTTTCAATATACCGAGAGTGCCATCGAAGATTTAAGAAATCTTCCAAAAAACGAAGGGAAGAGAATACTGTTAAAAATTGACGTTTACAAAAGATCCGATAACCCACTTCGATTTGCCAAGAAGTTGAAAGCTCATGAATTTGGCGAGTATCGATTTCGCGTTGGTGTTTATCGGATTTTTTTTGATATTGAAGAGATTCATAATATAAAAATACTTTCTATATTGCGAATCAAACATCGTAAGGATATTTATCGGAAAAGATAATTTCATGCATTCAAAAATTATTATCAAAGGCGCGCGGGAACATAATTTGAAGAATGTTTCTCTTGAAATTCCGCGCGATAAACTTGTTGTTTTTACTGGAGTTTCCGGGAGCGGAAAATCCACGCTTGCTTTTGATACGCTTTTTGCTGAAGGCCAGCGGCGATATCTTGAAAGTCTTTCGGCATATGCTCGACAATTTCTTGGGCAGATGCGAAAGCCAGATGTGGATCATATTGACGGGCTTTCACCAACGATTTCGATTGATCAAAAAACCGCATCACACAATCCGCGTTCTACTGTCGGAACTGTGACAGAAATTCATGATTATCTTCGTCTTTTATTTGCAAAAATTGGGAAACCACAATGTCCTACGTGCAACACAGAAATTTCCGCTTTAACCATTGATCAAATGATGGATCGAATTTTGGACGGAAGTAATGTAGAGTCAGCAGATCCGCGGCCTTTACAAATAAATGTGTTTGCTCCTGTTGTTCGCGGAAGAAAAGGTGAATATTTAAAATTTTTGCAAGATTTTTATGAGCGAGGATTTACCAAAGCGCGTGTAAATGGCATTTTATATGAACTTGGGTCTGCTCCACGGCCATCTTTGGCGCGATATAAAAAACATACGATTGAAATTTTGGTTGATTTTTTAGAGTTGAATGCCGAAAATTTAACACGTTTAACTGAAGCACTGGAAACAGCAATAAAAATTGCTGATGGATTAGTAATGGTTGAAAGTGAAAAACAACATTTTCAATTTAACACAAAAAATTCTTGTCCTCATTGCAGTTTTGCTTTTCCAGAATTAGAACCGCGAATTTTTTCTTTTAATAGTCCATATGGAGCATGTGAAACGTGTAATGGTTTAGGAAGTAAAAAAGAAATTTCTACGCGCTTGATGATGCCTGATTTGTCCAAGACAATTGATGAAGGCGGAGTTTTGCCGTGGAGTTATCGTGGCAAGAGTTGGTTTGGAGCTATGATTCGAGCTGTTGCCATGAAGTATCAAATTTCGCTCAATACCAGACTTAAAGATATTCCTGAATCTAAACGCAATATTCTTCTTTTTGGCGAGGAAGAACCAGTGCGGATAAAAATGCAATATCATTCTTCCTCTGACGGCACAGGAATGCCTGCCCGCCTCGCAAGCCGAGCCAATATTGCTGCACAAAATGATACGAGCGGGCGAGGTGTTGCGGGCGGGTGGAGCTTTCATTTTTCTGGTTTAGTAAAACTTCTACAAGAGAGGTACAAAAAAACAGAATCTGAGGCAGTGCGAAATGACATTGAACATTACATGGATACTGTTTTATGCGGCATTTGTGGAGGGACACGATATCGAAAAGAATCGCTTTCTGTTTTTATTCAAGAAAAAAATATTGCTGATCTTTCAGCGCTTTCGATTACGGACGCGCTTTATTTTTTTGAACATCTTAAAATTACTTCTCGAGAAAAAATGATTGTGGAAAGAGTGCTACGAGAAATTCAAGACCGTCTTCGTTTTCTTTCGAGTGTTGGTCTTGGGTATCTCTCTTTGAATCGTGCCGCGAATACTTTAGCGGGCGGCGAAGCTCAACGCATTCGACTGGCGTCTCAAGTCGGTTCCGGACTTATGGGTGTTTTGTATATTCTTGATGAACCTTCAATTGGATTGCATGCTCGAGATAATGATCGTTTGATCACCACTTTGGAGCATCTCCGAGATTTAGGAAATACTGTCATTGTTATTGAGCATGATGAAGAAATGATGAGACGCGCTGATTGGATTGTGGATATTGGTCATGGAGCCGGAAAGCATGGAGGAGAAATTATCGCGCAAGGCACTCCAGATGAAGTGAGTAAAAATATTCGATCGTTGACAGGAAAATATCTTTCAAAAAAAGAAAAAATTGAAATTCCTTTTAAACGTCGCAAGCTTAAGGGAAAGTTTGTAAGTATTTATGGAGCGTCAGAACATAATTTAAAAAATATCAATGTTCATTTTCCGCTTGGAGTGTTTACTTGTGTAACTGGAGTTTCTGGGAGCGGCAAAAGTACTTTGGTGAATGATATTTTGTATAAGGCATTGGCGCGAAAATTGCATCGGACTATTGATCAACCGGGAACGCACGCAAAAATTGAAGGTTGGGAAGAGCTTAATAAGATTATTGTGATTGATCAGTCACCTATTGGCCGCACTCCTCGCTCAAATTCAGCGACGTACACTGGCGTTTTTACTCCTATTCGAGAACTGTTTACATCTACGAAAACTGCAAAGGTACGAGGATATGGTCCTGGGAGATTTAGTTTTAATGTTCGTGGCGGCAGATGTGAAGCATGCCAAGGAGAAGGATTTCTTCGAATTGAAATGCAATTTTTGCCGGATGTTTTTGTCCCATGCGATGTTTGCCACGGGAAACGTTATGCTCGAGAAACATTGGAAGTGAAATACAAAGAAAAAAATATCGCTGAAGTGCTTTCAATGACTGTTGAAGAAGCTTATGAATTTTTTAAACCCATTCATCATATTTCGTGGGTACTTCGGATTTTAAATGAAGTTGGACTTGGTTATATTGAACTTGGACAAAGCGCCACCACGCTTTCTGGCGGCGAAGCTCAACGCGTTAAGCTGGCGTCAGAACTTTCAAAGCGCGCCACAGGAAATACAATTTATATTCTTGACGAACCCACAACAGGACTTCATTTTGCTGACGTGGCAAAACTTTTAGAAATGCTTTATCGATTAACCGAAGGAGGAAATACTGTCATTGTGATCGAACATAATCTTGATGTTATAAAATGCGCGGATCATGTTATTGATCTTGGTCCAGAAGGAGGAGACGCTGGCGGACAAGTTCTTGTCTCAGGAACCCCAGAAGACATTGCAAAAAATTGGAAAATATCATATACTGGAACGTTTCTTCGGCACACGCTGAAGAAATAAAAACGAACCACCACGGATAAGAGGAGGAATTTGAATGAAAGCGATTCTCGCATTACTCATCATGCTCGATCGATGTGCGATCAAGATTCGTCCGAAATATACTCCAGAACAATATCATGAAAATTCAAGATTAGCAGGTGAATCCCGTTTCCGAGTTGGGTCTATTCTGGAAAATGGAGAACAATATAAGAAGCTTACAGCATCTCTTAAAAAGCGTCTGAGAATAGCGTATGGCGCTGATCTCTGGCGCATGGATACAGGAGAACTGGCGTCTTTTATCGCAGAGACTCAGGCTCTCTTACAGGAATCTGAGCAAGAGTTTCAAAAACTTAGCGGTTGACGAAGAGGAGAAATTCCATGAAAAAGTCCAGTGTCCAAACGAAACCGCAATGCTTCACACTTCCTGAACGCGCGCTTCTCGTTCTGATTGCCGTTGTTCTTCTCCTGATGTTCATTTCTCCGTTTATGGGGAGCGGAACGAAAAAAGAGGTGGTGGATCGAGTTACGCCGCCACCTGCTACTGTCGTGGCTCCACTGACAGTGCCTGCCGTGGTTCCGTTCGAACCTGGTCCGTCTGCTTCGCCAGATCACAGGTGAAGTAGATTTGCGTTGGCCACAAGGAGGATATCGCCCTTGCTTCAGAGACGCTAGCGTCCGAGGAGCAAGGGCACTTGTATTTTTGAGGATTTTTTATAATAATTCCAAAAAGGCCGAAAAAGTTTTTGTGAGAACCAGCGCGTTATTTCATGTTAATTGAAGTCCGATACTTTTTGCGATTTGTTGAATATAAGATTCTAAGCATTGATATTTTCCATGTAAGGCAGTCAATTCAATTTCGAGTTTTTGGTGCAATCCAATAAATCCATCTATGTGATTCATGATCTCATTCTTTACTTCTTGTATTTCGCTACGCAATTCATTCTTTACTTCTTGTATTTCGCTACGCAATTCATTCTTTACTTCTTGTATTTCACTACGCAATTCATTCTTTACTGTTTGTATTTCGCTATGCAGTTCATGCTTTGTAGCAAATTGCAATAAGTCTTCTTTTGTAGCAAATTGCAATAAGTCTTCTTTTGTAGCAAATTGCAATAAGTCTTCTTTTGTAGCAAATTGCAATAAGTCTTCTTTTGTAGCAAATTGCAATAAGTCTTCTTTTGTAGCTGCATTGTCACGGATAAATTCCACGATCTCTAAAATGTCTTTGATGGTGTTATCTTGTTTCATATTTGTATAGTAAGCCCTTTAAGAGTATAGATTGGGAGGTAAGAGTAAGTATATCGCGATGAATTTGATATGTCAAAAGTGGCATTGTGGATAAGAAATTTTTTCTGGAAATTAAGAAAGAATTTTGTTAAGATGAGTGTAAAAAGTTTTTTATAAGAAGCACATAGTACCATGCCCGTAAAAAATTATAAGAAAATTCTTCAAGCAATTCCGTCATCTTTTGGAGTTTATTTTTTTCAGGATGAGAATGAAAATATTCTTTATATTGGAAAGGCGGTGTCATTAAAGAGTCGGCTAGCTTCGTATTTTCGAGGCGTTCATGAAAATCGCATTGAAGAAATGCTTCGAAAGGCCAAGCATATTAAATGGCAAAAAACTGATTCAGCTATTGAGGCGCTGATTTTTGAGTCTCATCTTATTCGAAGACACAAACCCAAATACAATGTTCGTGAACGTGATGATAAAACTTTTGTGCATATTGGAATCTCGAATGAAGATTTTCCACGAGTTGTTGTTATACGACCGACAGCAATCGCAAAAAAGTATCAAAAATCAAAAATAAAGGAAAAAGAAAAACAATACAAGAAGATTTATGGGCCATTTCCGTCTGCAACATCTGCCAAAATCGCATTAAAAATTTTAAGAAAAATTTTTCCATTTCGTACGAAGTGTTTGCCTTTTTCAGGGCGGAAATGTTTTGATTATCATATTGGGCTTTGTCCTGGAGTTTGTGTTGGCGCTATTTCAAAAGAAGAATATGTAAAAAATATTCGAAATCTTATTTTATTTTTTAAAGGAAACAAAAAATCAGTTCTTGTAAAATTAAAAAAGGAAATGCAACAAGTTGCAAAAAAACAAGAATTTGAAAAGGCAACAAAAATTCGAAATCAAATTTATTCTTTGGAACACATCCGTGACGCCGCATTTATGCGAGAGGAAACATTTGGTTTTGCGTCATCTTCCAAGATAGAGAAATTTCCTCCTCGAGTTGAAGCCTATGATATTTCTCATACTGCTGGAAAATTGGCAACTGGCTCAATGGCAGTTTTTATTCATGGAAAAATAGACACAAGCCAGTACCGTCAATTTCGAATAAAAACGGTTTTAGAAATCAATGATCCACAACAAATTCGTGAAGTATTACATCGCCGTTTCGGACACACAGAATGGCCATATCCAGATATCATTTTGGTTGATGGCGGTATCTCTCAATGGCGCGCAGCAAAATCAGTATTGCAATTATTTCAAATTCATATTCCTCTTATTGCGTTGGCTAAAGGTCCAACGCGAAAGGGCCGAACACTTTTTCCTAGAGAAGTCTCCAAAGAAGGTTCTCATTTTTGGGCTCTCTTGACAGAGTCATTTCCTGGCATTAACATTTCTTTTTTAGAAGCGCTTCGAGATGAAGCGCATCGATTTGCCATTCGATATCACCGCAAACTTCGCAGGAAACTTTTTTAAATTCGTATGAACTTGTTTCTGTTTCGTTTTTTTTGTCAGAATCCCATGGAAATTTTCCAAGGGTTGATGTATACTAAAAAAATAACAATATTTTTTTAAAAAGATGACCAAACTCCTTCAAAAATTTATTTCCAGAAGAAAAACATTTGATGAAGAAGTGGATGATTTTTATGATCTTTTGCGGCAAGCAAGTAATGAAGAGAAATCAGAATTTCAACTTCCAGCAGAAAATGTTGAAACTATGAATAATGAAATAATAGAAACTGATGACGAGGCTAATCCTGAGAAAGAAGAATTTTCAACCATAGAGGAAGAAAAAAGTTTTGAAAAAGAGGATACCTTGTTTTCTCGTAATGATGAAGGCAAGCTTGCTGTAGATGTTCTCGAAACATTGGGGCAGTTTGTGATACAATCAATTATTGCCGGGGTTCGTTCCGAAGATTTGGATGTTTCAGTGAGTAATGATATGGTAACCATCCGTGGTGTCCGAAATGAAGAAAAAAAAACAAAAGGCGCGGAATATCTTTTTTCGGAATGTTTGTGGGGAAATTTTTCTCGAACCATCATTCTTCCTGTGGATGTTGATACCAGAAAAACTTCCGCGAAGTTCAAAAATGGGATTTTGACTATTATTCTGCCAAAGCTTAAAACAGAGAAAAATATTACGATTCGTGTTAAATAAAAATATGCCAGAAGAATTTTTAGAGTGTAATCGACTTCGCGGAACCGTTTGGAAAATAGACGATGAGTTTTTTTGGATTCGTTTTTCTCATGGAGGCGAACTCAATTGGCCTATTGCTTCTTTAGGACTTCATCTTTTAGATAGAGAACATGGCATTCGTCTTGGCGATGAAGTTTGGTTTTCTCTTTGCAAAGAAAAAGATTTTGAATTAGAACGAGTTCAAATTGCTAAAGCTGTTTTAAATGAAATACTCCGAACATAAGGGTATTTTTTTACATTTCTTGTTATTTTTTTTGTCAATTTTTCTCGTTGCAGGAGGAATATTGGCATTTTTTTATATTAAGTATAATGATCGAATCACTCCCGGAGTGCGTGTCGGATCATTACATCTTGGCGGTCTGACTCAAGATGACGCAGCCCTTGTTATTGAAAATTCTCTTGGTAGATTTTTTGATGAGGGGTTTGTTTTTGTTTATAAAGACAAGCGTGTTTTATTGAGTCCTGTTCAATCTGATTCAAATAATATTGATCTTTCAAGAGAGCTTTTTTATTTTGATAAAGACGTAATCGTAGAAAATGCGTATTCTTATGGAAAGAATGAGAATTTTTTCAACAACATATTTACACGTTTACATTCCATTTTTTTTGGAAAAAATTTTTCTTTTTCTTATATTCTTGATGAAGAAGCCATACAATTTTTTCTCGAGAGAGAATTTGGAGAGTTTGTTACGCCAGCAAGAAATGCTGCTCTTGTGTACGAAGAAGAAACAAAAAAATTTCAAGTAGAACAAGAGCGTATTGGAAAAATTTTTCATTTTAATAAAATTATCGACGAGCTTCACGAGGCATTGCGTGTTTCAGCGTATAAAGTTTTTTATCTTGAACTTGAATCCGAATATCCACGATACAATAAAGTAGCGTTTCTTCCATTTTTGGAAGAAGCTAATGTTTTACTCGAAGAACTTCCTGTTGTTTTTGTGTTTGAGGATAAAAAATGGACTATTGGGCCTGATGAATTTGGCCCTTGGATTATTTTGGATTTGGCAGAACAAAAATTTTCTCTGGCGATCAATGGAGAAGCATTTCAAAAATTTTTTGCTCCAATAAAAGCAGAAATTGATATTCGACCGCAAAACGCGAAATTTCAAATTCAAGATGGCAAGGTAACCACATTTCTTCCGAGCATTTCAGGAAGGGAACTTGATCTTCCCCGAACAAAAAGTATGCTCGAAGAACAACTCGTGAAAAAACAATTTACTGATATTACTTTAGAAACACGAGAAGTATTTCCGGAAGTTACAAATGAAAACGCGAATGATTTAGGAATTAAAGAAATAATTGGCATTGGACATTCAAACTTTAAAGGAAGTCCAAAAAATAGACGCCATAATATTGCAATCGGAGCAAAGGCGGTAAATGGAACGCTGATTGCTCCCGATGAAGAATTTTCACTTCTTAGAGTTTTGGGTGAAATTGATAAAGAGAGTGGCTATCTTCCGGAGCTTGTTATTAAAGGGAATAGAACAATTCCAGAATATGGCGGAGGACTTTGTCAAATTGGAACAACAACTTTTCGTGCTACCATGGCCTCAGGACTTCCAGTTCTTGAGAGACAAAATCATTCTTATAGCGTTTCTTATTATTTGGAAAATGGTTTGCCGGGAACAGATGCCACTATTTATCCACCGCATCCTGACATGAAGTTTCAGAATGACACCGGTCATTATATTCTTATTCAAACTCGTATTGAGGGCGATGATTTGTATTTTGAATTTTGGGGCATGAAAGATGGAAGAGTAAGCACTCGAACAAAACCGAATGTGTGGGACGTGGTATCGCCACCAGAGACAAAAATTATTGAGTCCGAGGATCTTTCGCCAGGCGTAAAAAAATGTACTGAAAAATCTCACAAAGGCATGAAAGCAAAATTTGATTATACCGTGAAATATTCAAGCGGTGAAGAAAAGATTCAGACTTTTTATAGCACATATCGCCCTTGGCAGGCAGTATGTTTAGTTGGAGTGGAGAAACTTTCCGAGGAAGAGAATGTTTCAAAAGAAAATGTAGAACAAAAACCCCAGGAAAAACAAAATTAAAAAAATCATGCTGCAAAGCCTGCACTCAGGAATTCATTTTTAAGGGTTTACTCGAGCCGAAGCCAAAGCATCCTCAATAATAAATCCACGCTTGTCGTGAGTGCAGTCATCCGAAGCACGATTTCTGCACAGGGTACTGCAGACAATTTCCCCATCTTAACGTAAGAAAAGAAGAGAAACCCCATGCTTTTTTGTCTGCAGCATCATATACAGAAATAAAACATAATAAATTGTCGTTTTCCTAAAATTGTTTCAGGAAACACTTTATGTTAGCATGGATAAAAATTTCTGTCAAGTCGAAGTGATGCATTTTTTAACTATTTTAGCTAAAAAAAGCAATTTTTTATAATAATAATATTTTTTTACACAGTTTATCAACTTTTTATCAACAGAAAAGAAATTTGGAAAAATAAATTTTTATTGACAGAAATTTTTTTTACCGTAAGATAGAAAATTATACAAAACCCTCCCAAAAATGTTTGAGAGTTTCTCTTTCACATTTTCAAAGAGGGTTTTTTGTTTGTTTTTAATTTTGTAAAAAATAAATTGTATGAGATTTAAAAAAAGAAGTTTCGTTTCGTTTCTTGTTTTTTCTTTTTTATTCACGCAATGGTTTTTAATAAACAATGTTTTTGCATTGAACGATATTTCAAATCTTGCGGATCATATTGTGATTTCAGAAATTCAAATTGGAGGAATAACTTCCAATGATGAATTTATAGAACTGTATAATCCTACTTCTGTTGAAAAAGATATTTCTTCGTATTCTCTTCAATATCAATCAGAAGGCGGAACGACATTTTATAAAAAGAATTTCGAAGAAGGCGCTTCTCTTGCTCCTTATGGATTTTTTCTTGTGGCGCATAATGAATTTCAAGGAACTCAAGAACCGGATATGAGGTCTTCGAGTTTTAGCATGGCTTCTCAAGGGAAAATTTTTTTTGTCGCAGCTCAAGCCAAGCTCGACGGAACAGATTTTTCACTTGTGGAAGACGAAGTATACTGGAGCGGTTTGGTAAACTCACAAAGCATTGAACGAAAAGCAGAATCAGATTCCACCAGCGAAAGCATGATGGCTGGCGGAGAGCATGAATTTTTTGGAAATGGGTTTGACACGAATAATTTTGACGCAGATTTTGTGGCAAGAATATCTTCTGAACCACAAAATCGGTTAAGTCCCGATGAGCCGATTCCTATTGCTACGAACGCATCAGAAGAAATTGATTCTTCTTCCGAAGGGCTTAAAGAAGAATCAAATCAAAATATTGAAGAAGAAAAAGCATCTTCCGCGGCTGAAAATGTTTTGGAAGAAACTTCAGGCGATTCTCCAAAAACAATCGTGATCAATGAAGTTTTTCCTAATCCTGAAAACGAAGATAATGAATTTATTGAACTTCGAAATATTGGTGAGAATAATGTTGATCTTTTGGGTTGGAAAATTACTGATGAAACCCATGAATATATAATTGAAAGCACGGATTTTTCTGTCACAGTATTAGAACCGCAAAGATATTTTTTACTTCCGAAAAGCATTACCGGATTGAGTCTTAATAATAGTGGTGAGAGTGTTTTGTTATTTGATAATTTTGAAGTATTTCAAAGCGTTATTCAATATGAAAGCGCTCCAGAAGAAAAAAGTTATAGTCGTCGGGAAGATTCATGGTGGGAATGGACAAGTCATGTTTCTCCGGGAGAAGAAAATATTTTTCTGGCTCCAAACGAAACGCCAATAGCGAAATTACAAGTTGAAGGAAGTTTTTTCACCGAGGAGTCTTTACTTTTTAGCGCGGAAGGATCCAGTGATCCCGAAGGAGAATCCTTACAATATTCTTGGCAATGGAGTGACGATGTTGGTACTGGAGGGTCAAAAGTAAGCAGAATTTTTTATAAAGCAGGAAGTTATGAAATGTATTTGACCGTGTATGATAATTTTGGAGCAAAGAATGAACTTTTGTATGAGTTTGAAATTTCAGAAAATCCTAACAAAGTTGTTTCTTCCAATTCCGAGGAAAATATCACGATTAACAAAACAAACAGTTCACTTGCTTCCAGTGAAAGTTCATCTTTGTCTGAAGTTATTTCAGAAACAAGCATGCTTCAAAGCGGAAACGCGATAACAAATTTTTCAAAAAATGTTCTTATCACAGCTCTTCTTCCCAATCCAGATGGAAAGGATACAGATGAATGGCTTGAACTCTATAATAAGGAAACATCAGACGTGAATCTTGCCGGTTGGCAAATCGATGATCAAGAAGGTGGAAGCTCGCCTTATACATTTCCAGAAAATGTTTTTCTTGGCGCGGGAAAATATTTGGTTCTTCATTCAGATTTGACTCATATTGTTTTCAACAACAAAAAAGATGACGCGCGGCTTTTGCATCCAGACGGAAATATAGTTGAGCGTATTTCTTATAGTGACGCCAAGGAGGGAGAAATTCTTTTTTATCGAGATGGCGAATATGTTTGGGAACAAGAAGGGCAAAATGACAATCAAGTTTTTGCTGCCTTTGACGCTCGTGGCGAAGAAAATATTTCACAAGAAAAAGAAATAGAAATAGAAACTCAAAAAGAAAACGTTCAAGAAGTTTCTTTGTTTTCTTCTGAAAAAGAAGCAAATTCAGTTGCCTTATCTTCAAATGTTGATGGTTCATTATCAATTATTTCTATTCAGAGCGCCAAAAAGCAAACCATTGGAACATTGGTTCGTGTTCGTGGAATGGTAACTATTTTGCCAGGAATGCTTGGTCCTCAATATTTTTATATAGGAGATCAAAATGATGGTGTTCAAATATACATGAGTAAAAAAGATTTTCCAAAATTGTCTTTGGGAAATTTTATTGAGATTCAAGGCGTGATTTCAGAGAGCCGAGGAGAAAAAAGAATAAAAGTGATGAAAAAAGAAGACATTCAAATAGCAATTGGCTTGAATAATGATTCTGTTCTTCCGCTCACGCTTGATCATTTTGACGATTCTGCCATTGGAAAATTTGTCCAAGCACAAGGTGAAATTTTTGAGCGAACAACAAAATATCTTATTCTTTCATTGGGCAATGGCGAACGTAAGGTTAATCTTCGTATTATACAACCAGATAATATATCTGTCCTTCCAAGTGAAAAGAGCGTAGTGAAAGTTCAGGGAATTATTATGAAGAAAAAGGGTGAGTACGAGATTGTCCCTCGAAATATGAATGATATTGAGATTCTTTCCACTCCTACTTTTTCTTCTTCTGAAGTCAAAAAAACAACTCTTATGTCAAAAATTCCTTATGATGCAAAATATTTTTTCTTTCTTTTGATTGTGTGTCTAAGCGTTGTTGTGGTAAGTGTTTTTCTTTGGATATTTCGGCGCAAAAGTCAATCTCTTGCCAAAAAAGAAAAAATAGGGTACGATAATATGTACCTTTAAGAAAATTTGTTTTTGGGTTTATCCAAGATCTTTTTCTTAAAGGAATTTTTGAAAGGAGATTTTTTTATGTCGGAAACTATTCTCAAAGATAAAAATCAAAGTGAATTTGCCTCTCTTTTGGAAAAAGAAGAGTATCTTTTTATTCCAGGCGTAGGCGACGTTGTTCACGGCACAGTAATGAGTGTTGTTCGTAATGAAGTTAAAATTGATATTGGCGGCATTACTGTTGGAACGATTCGTGGAAGAGAACTTTTTCATGAATCTGAAGAATATGGAAGTCTCAAAGCAGGGGACGCGGTTGAAGCAACGGTTATTGAGTCTGAAAATGAAAAAGGTGAAATTGAACTTTCATTCCGCGTTGCTGGCAACAGAAAAGCATGGGATACACTTCATTCATTAAGAGATGCCCGCGTAATTACAAAAGTCAAGATTACCGATGCTAATAAAGGAGGTCTTATGATACGTCTTGGCGGTGTTTCCGGATTTTTGCCAGTTTCTCAACTTTCTCCAGAGCACTATCCACGCATTCCTGGAGGAGATAAAACAAAAATTTTGGAACGACTTAAAAAATATATTGGTATGGAATTTGATGTGAAGGTTTTGGATGTTGCTGAAGACGAACAAAAATTGATTGTTTCAGAAAAGGGAGCTTGGGAAGAAACACAGGCAGGTGTCATCTCAGCATTGCATGTTGGTGATATTGTTGACGGCACGATTTCGGCCATTACAGATTTTGGCGTATTTATTGAATTTGGAGACAATCTCGAGGGTCTTGTTCATATCTCTGAGATTGCGTGGCAAAGGATTGAAAATCCTGAAGATATTGTAAAAGTTAGCGATAAAGTAAAAGCAAAAATTATCAACATTGATGGAAGCAAAATTTTTCTTTCTATGAAAGCGCTTCAAAAAGATCCATGGGAAAATGTTGACACTAAATATCATATTGGCCAAAAAGTAAAAGGCAGAGTGCGCAAAGTGAATCCTTTTGGACTTTTTGTTGAATTGGACGAGGATATTCATGGTTTAGCCCATGTTTCTGAATTATCTCATGACAAAAGTGTTGACCCAGCAAATATCGCTGCCCCGGGAGACACCTTAGATTTTTTTATTGTTTCTATTGAAAAAAAAGAGCATAGACTTGGACTCTCGCTTACAAAAAAAGAAGAACCAGTTTCAAAAGAAGAACTCGCAACAAAAGAAGAAAAAGAAAAAAATGTTTCTTCTTTAGAATCGCAATCTGTAAAGTAAAAAAGAAATATGAAAGGCCCTGTAAAAAATTTTCTTGTTATCTTTTCAATTTTTGTTTTGATTCTTTTTGTTTTTTCAATGGTGGAAAATCCATTGGAAAAAAAGGAAAAAGTAAGTTTTCAGAAATTTCTTGAACAAATGGATAAAGAAGAAATTTCGAGTATTGAAATAGAGACGGGCGGAAAACTTGTTGTTGGCTTAAAGAATAATACAAAGGAAGAGGTATTTAAAGAATCAGTCGTGTCATTGAGTGAACTTGTGGTAAGTTATGGTATTGATATAGAAAAATTACGAAAGATTGAAATTTCTGTGAAAGATAGCTCAAATCGAGGGATTCTTTATAACGTGATTATTCCATTGCTTCCAGTTTTTATTATTGGCGGTTTTATTTATTTTATGATGCGGCAAGTCCAAGGAGTAAATAATCGCGCCATGAGTTTTGGACAAACATCGAATGAAGATTCTGATAAGAAAAAAGACAAAAAAGAGCGTGTTACTTTTGTTGATGTTGCTGGCGCAAAAGAAGCAAAAGAAGAATTGCAAGAGATCGTAGAATTTTTAAAAGATCCGAAAAAGTTTTCTGAAATTGGAGCTAAATTACCAAAGGGCGCTCTGCTTCTTGGCGCTCCGGGAACAGGGAAAACACTTATTGCCCGCGCTGTTGCTGGTGAAGCGCAAGTTCCTTTTTTTCATATTTCTGGAAGTGAATTTGTGGAAATGTTTGTTGGCGTTGGAGCTGCTCGCGTTCGTTCACTGTTCGCGAAAGCCAAAAAAGCCGCGCCTTGCATTGTTTTTATTGACGAAATTGACGCCGTGGGACGTCAAAGAGGATCAGGACTTGGCGGTTCGCATGATGAACGTGAACAGACATTGAATCAAATTCTTGTTGAAATGGATGGTTTTGATCCAAATATTGGAGTGATTATTATTGCGGCAACCAATCGTCCGGATGTTTTAGACCCGGCATTGCTTCGTCCTGGAAGATTTGATCGTCGCGTGGTTGTGGATCTGCCTGATATTAAAGATCGAGAAGAAATTTTACGTATTCATGCTCGCGGAAAACCATTGCAAGAGGATGTGGTATTAAAAGAGGTTGCGCAAAGAACACCTGGTTTTTCTGGTGCTGACTTAGCTAATATTATGAATGAAGCGGCTATTCTTACTGTTCGAAGAGAAAAGAAAATTATTGGAAAGAATGAACTTTTTGAAAGTATTGAGAAAGTGCTTCTTGGCCCGGAGAGAAAAAGTTATCTTATGAGCGTTCATGAAAGAAAAGTAACAGCATATCATGAGGCAGGGCATGCTCTTTTGGCGCATCTTCTTCCCTACGCGGATCCTGTTCACAAAATTACGATCATTTCTCGTGGAAGAGCAGGTGGATATACATTAAAACTTCCTTTGGAGGATAAACATCTTCATACAAAGGCCGAATTTTTAGATGATATTGCGGTCAGCTTGGGTGGTTTTGTCGTTGAGGAAGAAATATTTAAAAATACAAGCACTGGTCCAAGTAATGACTTAAAACAAGCTACTCATTTAGCAACTCAAATGGTGACACAGTTTGGTATGAGTGATGAAATGGGACCAAGAATTTATGGAACACATGATGAGCTTATTTTTCTTGGAAGAGAAATCCATGAACAACGAAATTATTCTGAAGAAACCGCTCGACGCATTGATAGAGAAGTTTCTTTGATTCTGGATAACGCGAAAAAGCAAGCGCAAAAAATTATTCTTGAAAATCGTGAACGACTCGAAGCCATTGTCGCAGTGCTTCTTGAAAAAGAAACCATCGAGAAAGATGAATTTGTAAATATTGTTGGAGTTCCCAAAAGCGTTCCATCAGCATAAGGTTGTAATTGGAAATATTTTTTTATTTTATTTCTTGTGTATTCATCGTTTTTTTGATATAGTAATAATGCCCCTCGAGTTTTAAACCCTTCGGCTCGAGGGGTGATATAGAATGTATTTTTCCCATGCTTCAATCACTTTATCGGCCAATTTTGCGCGAGGCCTTGATTATTACTTGGAAACATAAGTATCTTTGGTTTTTTGGACTTTTTGTTGTCTTTCTGGGTAATGGCGGAGAATATGAGATTTTTTTTCATGCTCTTTCGCAATCAGGAAAAGGGGCACAATTTCCGTTTCTTTCCACATTATGGAATGGAAATGTTTTTTCTCTTTATTTCCTTAAAAATTTTTTCCAAAATTTTTTTAGCGATCCGTTCTCTTCTATTGTATCATTAATTATTGTCCTTCTTTTTTTCATTGCTATTGTGTTTCTCATATGGCTCTCTGTCACTTCTCAAGGTGCTTTAATTTATTGCGTCAACCAAATTGATGGAGTCAAGAAATTACGTATTGGACAAGGAATTGAAAAAGCTCGACAACACTTTCGTGATATTTTTTTTGTGAATGTGATTTATTACGTTCTTCTGTTTCTTTTTTTGACCATTATTGGTCTTCCAATTTATGCTTTGGTCTTAGGAAGAGGAATAACTGCCGGAATTTTTCTTCTTTATTTTGTAAATTTTTTAATTTTTTTGCCTCTTGCCATTATTGTTTCATTTATTACAAAGTATGCTGTTATAAGTATTGTCATTGAAAAACAAGATGCTTGGGGAGCGCTTGAGCGCGGTTGGAAACTCTTTTTGAGATATTGGCTTCCATCTTTAGAAATGTCGATCATTCTTTTTTTTGTGAATTTGTTTTTGAGTCTTTTAGTAATCATTGCTCTGATTTTTATTGCAATTCCTTTTGTAATTTTTGGTATTATTGCAACCGTGAGTGTTGGCAGTAACATTCCACTTTTATTTCTTATGACTTTGGGCGCTCTTGTGTTACTTTTTATTTTGATTTTTGTTGGCATGTTTGCTCTTACATTTCAGTATACAGTTTGGACACTTTTTTTCCGTCGCATTTCCCAAGATGGGATAGTCAGTAAACTTATTCGATTTGTTGCTCGAGCGTGAATAATGAAAGAGAAAAGATTTTTATGATGAACAAGGATAATCAAAAAGATTCCCTTGAAGGTGAGTTTTTGCTTGCGCCTGAAGAAACAGAAGAGAAATTTGAGGAAAAAATGAAAGAGCTTGCTTCTCGAGAAGAAGAACGACAAGCAAAGGCATCAGCCGCTCGCGCGAGAATTCCATATATTTATCTTGCGTCTTTTCCTATTTCAGCCGAAAGCATCTCTCTTCTATCGCCAAGTGACGCCAAACTTCTTGGCGCCATTGCTTTTTTTTACAGTGGTCGAGGTGGAGAAATTCGTTTAGCAATTACAGATTCAAAAAATTCGGATCTCGCTTCTTTTATAAAAAAATTAGAAGATGAACATGATGCTCGAGTTCATCTTTATTTTATTTCCCGTCATAGTTTTGAAATAGCCTTTCGATGCTATGAACATGTTCCTCGAAAATCTGAAATTTTAAAAGGAGTCAAGATTACTGAGAAAGAACTCATAAAATTTCGTCCGCTTCTTGGAGATTTTCGGGAATTACAACAACATCTTTACAAACAATCAACGACTGAGATGGTTACTATTATTATTGGCGGAGCCATAGAGGCTAATGCTTCTGATATTCATATTGAAGCTGAGGATGAAGATGTCAAAATACGGTATCGTCTTGATGGTATTTTGCATGACGTGGCCATACTTCCAAAAGAAAAATGGAAACAAATTGTTTCTCGTATAAAATTACTTTCAAGTCTCAAACTCAATATCGTTTCTACTCCTCAAGATGGGCGTTTTACTATTTTTTTGGAAAAGGAAGAAATTGATGTTCGTGTTTCAACAGTTCCAACTACATATGGCGAAAGTATTGTGATGCGTCTTTTGATGTCGTCCGCGATTCTTGTTGAACTTGAAGATCTTGGACTCCGGGGAGAAGCCAAAGAACGGCTTCAAAATGAGATCAATAAACCCAACGGAATGGTGATTGCCACTGGTCCGACAGGTAGCGGGAAAACAACAACTCTTTATGCTGTTCTCAGAAAATTAAATACCGAGGAAACAAAAATTATGACGTTGGAAAATCCCATTGAATATAAATTAAAAGGAGTAAATCAAAGTCAAGTGAATTCGGAAACAAATTATGATTTTGCTAAAGGACTTCGTTCTACTCTTCGTCAGGATCCGGATGTTATCATGGTTGGAGAAATTCGAGATTTTGAAACAGCAGATACTGCTATCAACGCAGCTCTCACAGGGCATCTTGTTCTTTCGACTATTCATACTAATAGCGCTTCCGGCGCCATTCCACGATTTTTATCGATGGGAGTTAAACCGTTTCTTCTTTCTCCAGCATTGAATGCTATCATTGGACAAAGACTGGTACGAAAAATTTGTTCTTCGTGCAAGGAGCAGGATTTAGAGATTTCAGAGGAAAAAATAAAAAAAGCTCGAGAAATTCTTGAATCTATTCCAAAAGATTCTAAAGATCGACCAGATATACCAGAGCATCTTATTTTTTTTCGTGGAGCTGGTTGTGAATCGTGCCATGGTCTTGGATACAAAGGCCGAATTGGTATTTTTGAGATTATGATTATGAATGAAGAAGTAAATGATCTTATTGCTGATGGAAAAGTTTCGGAATATGAACTTCAAGCCGCAACGATAAAATATGGAATGGTTACCATGATGCAGGATGGTATGATGAAAGTATTACTTGGTGTTACGTCGTTGGACGAAGTTTTTCGTGTTGCTGATTAAAGAGCAAATGTTTTTCAATGATTCGTTGTGAAAATTCTTTTTTTTGTTTTGTTTTTGTATAGAAAAATTTGAAAGAAATTATTTTTTTTTCATTTTTTTTGATTTCATCATAAATTATGTCTGGCCATTCTATAGCAACAACAGTAGCGGGATCACCAAAATATTCAAACGCTCCAGAAAAAAATAAATCTTCCGTGATTTCGATTCGATAGCAATCAATATGGACAAATTTTTTTATTTTTCCTTTTTTTACCGGGTATTCTCGGAGAAGTGTGAATGTTGGACTCGTGATATGATGAAATATATTTAAACCTTTTGCGAGTCCTTGAACAAATGTTGTTTTGCCGCTACCAAGCTCGCCAAAGAGAAGAAGAATTTCTCCGCCTTTAAGTTTTTCTCCAACACGTTTTCCGAAAGCAATAGTTTCATTCGCGTTATGAGTTGTTATTTTCATATACTTACATCTTCCAATTGTAAATTCGGATTGGCTTGGAGATTTTTCCAACTGGTTTTTTTGATTCGCTTTTTAAATATTTTTTTGTCTTCTGAAAGAAGCACTGCTGCCAATGTCATCATCAACCCATTATCTGTAGTAATGGCTGTTGGCGGAAGAAGAAGAGTGGGTGATGGTTCCAAATGACGAAGCGCTAAAGATAATTCCGTTCGAAGAACTGTGTTGGCCGCCACTCCGCCGCCCACGATCACAGTTTCAACTTTAAATTGTTGTACTGCTCTTTTAGTTTTTTCTACTAAAACTTCTATGACTGCTTTTTGAAATGATGCCGCTATGTCCGCTTGTTGGTATGAGGGAAGTTTAAGAAGAAGATAACGCACAGCGGTTTTTAAACCGGAAAAAGAGAAATGTAAATTGTTTTGTCGCAGAAGAGGGCGTGGTAACGGATATTTGTTTTCATCGCCCTCTTGAGCGAGAAGAGAAATAATAGGTCCACCTGGATATGAAAGCCCCATGAGTTTTGCAACTTTGTCGAACGCTTCACCAGCAGCGTCATCTAAAGTGTGTCCGATGAGTTTATAATGTCCGATGCTGTTGGAAAAAATAAGTTCCGTGTGTCCGCCAGAAACAATAAGAACAAGAAGAGGATAACGCAATTTTTTTAAAAGCATTTTTTCGCCTTCTTTTTTGTTAGAAAATTCTTCAGGCGCCAAACTCACTGCGATATGGCCCTCTAAGTGATTGAGTGGAAGAAGTGGTTTTTTAAGAGCGTAGGAAAGAGTTTTGGCAAATTCTACTCCTACCATTAAAGAAGTTATAAGTCCCGGGCCATATGTTACTGCTATGATATCAAGTTCATTCAGATCGATTTTTTTTTGAATTTTTCGTAAAAGAGGAAAAATTTTTTCAGTGTGATTTCTTGCTGCTATCTCAGGAACAACTCCGCCATATTTTGAATGGATTTCACTTTGCGAAAATAAAAAATTTCCAATAATTTCTATTTCATCATCCATGGTTTGAATCACTGCCAAGGCTGTTTCATCACACGAAGTTTCAATGCCGAGAATTTTCATAAATTATCATCAGCCCTTCTTTATGATTTTCGCCGTTCATTATGATTTTAATAAGGATCATATTTCTGTTCCCCTAAGAGAATAAGTGTTTTTTTGTATTTTGGCAACTTACATATTGATTATTTTTCGTCATTTATTGTATACTCTTTTAGTATGGGTTTATCTTCTTTAAACAAAGTTTTGGTGGGCGGGTGTTTCGATGTGTTGCATTGGGGGCACATTTTTTTTCTAAAAAAAGCCAAAAAATATGGAGATATTCTTGTAGTTTTACTTGAGTCAGATAAAAGTGTGCAACAACTTAAAGGAAAAAATCGGCCGATCCATTCTCAAAAAAAACGAAAGGAAATGCTTTTGGCTCTTCGAAGCGTGGATGAAGTAATAGCTCTTAAAGGTATATTGCTTGATCAAGATTATGAAAGACTTATACAATCTCTCAAACCGCAGGTTATCGTTGCGACTTTGGGTGATCCTATCTTAGAAAAAAAACGTGTTCAAGCCGCCAGAGCCGGAATAAAGTTTGTAGCAGTAAAAAAACTAGCCACTCCGTCGACCCGAGAACTCAAAATTTTTTTATAGTTTGTATGAGTGGAGAAAAAATCGATTTTTTTCTGAAAGAACTTTTCAAGTGGTACCGAGCCAATGGTAGACATACGCTTCCATGGAGGAAAAAGAACGTTGGTGCTTATGAAGTTTGGGTTTCAGAAATTATGCTTCAGCAAACTCAAGTAAGTCGAGTGATTCCTTTTTATAAAAAATTTTTAATACGATTTCCAACTATCGAAAAATTGTCTCAAGCAAAGTGGAAAATATTTTTTCCATATTATCGTGGTTTAGGATATTATAGGCGCGGGAGAAACATGTTAGAAACCGCCAGAATTATTGTAAAGGAGTATGATGGGAGTTTTCCAAAAAATAAAGAAAAACTGAAAAAACTTCCCGGTGTTGGCGAATATACTGCTAGAGCCATTTTAAGTTTTGGATACAAAAAACCGTATCTCGCGCAAGACACAAACCAGAAACATTTACTTGGACGGTTTTTTAAAGGCAAGAAAGATGCTATAGTGTCATCAAATGAAATAGAAAATTTTTGCAATAGGCCTTTTTGGCGATTGAACGCGGCTATGATGGATTTTGCTCATAGTGTTTGCGCAAGACGTCCAAAGTGTAGCATTTGTCCTTTACAAAAAAAATGTTATTATTATCAAACCGGAGGAAAAAAAGAATTATTTATTCCATTGTCAAGTATTAAGTTTCCAACTCGCGGCGCGCAGGTTTTTCTTTGGCTTCATAATGAGCATAAAGAATATTATTCCTCCAATATTGAGCAATTTGAAGTTTTTCGACTTTCAAAAGAATACAATACGCGAAAAAGAATCAAGGAATATTTCAAAAGGAATTATAATTTGGAGCTTGCGGTGCGGCCGCCGCATAGGAAAGTTTTTTTAGAAGGTATTCCAACACTTTTTATGAACGCACAGATTTTATTGGGAAAACATCAATTTGGCGTGTTTTCTTCTCGTGAAGTTAAAAATATTAATATGGTATGATGAAAGAATCTATTCTTCATTTTTTTGAGCAATTGTCTTTTGTTCCGAAAATAGAAAATGTAAAGAATTTTAAAAAGAAAAATATTTTTATAATCGGCGGAATGGGTGGTTCTGCTCTTCCGGGGGAACTTTTTTTTTCTTCTGATCGATTGCTTTTGGGCGCAGTACACAGAAATTATGGTCTTCCGGCGTTGCCAGAGCCAGTATTAAAAAATTGTCTTTGCATTGCTGCATCATATTCAGGAAATACCGAGGAAACATTGGATTTTTTTGAGAGTGCAAGAAAAAGAAAACTTGCATTGGTAGCTGTGACTACCGGAGGAAAGCTTTTGGATGTGGCAAAAAAGTATAAAGTGCCCATTATTATTTTACCAGATAATGGAATCCAACCAAGAATGGCATTGGGTTTTTTTCTTGTGGCTTTTATGAAATTTGCGCAAAAAGAAAAAATTCTTCAACTGTTTCGACGCATGGGGACGACTTTAAAATCTTCACAGTATGAAAACGAGGGTAGAAACATTGGTAATTGGTTGAAGGATCGTATTCCTGTTATTTATAGTTCAGAAAAAAATCGAACTGTCGCGTATATTTGGAAGATCAAAATGAATGAGACCGGAAAAATTCCGGCGTTTACTCATGTTTTTCCTGAACTCAACCATAATGAAATGAATGGTTTTGCTCGAGAGGAAAAAACTTTTTCACTTTCAAAAAATTTTTCTTTTCTTTTTCTTTTGGATCCTCATGATCATCCACGTATACAAAAGCGCATGAAAATAACAAGCGATCTTTTACAAGAAAGGGGACTTCCAACCAAAACCATTCTCATGAATGGATCAATTTTTTGGGAGCAAGTATTTCGATCAGTCCTTTTGGCTGATTGGGCCGCGCTTCATTTGGCAGAATATTATGGCGTTCCAGCAGAAAAAGTTTCTATGGTTGAAGATTTAAAGAAAAAATTAATATAAATTTTTATGAATAAAATTGCGTATTTTCAAGCTGAACTTTGGGAGAGAGATTATCTTAAAAAAGTTTTTCCAAACGATGAGCTTGAAATTTATGATGCTCCGCTTTCTTCTGATATTCTAAAAAATTGTAGAGAAATACAAGATAATGACATACTGTCTGTTTTTGTGCAATCAGAAGTAACAAAAAAAGTTCTTGATGCACTTCCAAAACTTCAATTTATCGCAACTCGATCAACAGGTTTTGATCATATTGATATTTCTGAATGCAGAAAACGCAAGATTCTTGTGTCCAATGTTCCTTATTATGGCGAAAATACAGTTGCTGAGCAAGCATTTGCTTTGCTTCTGGCGCTCGCGCATAAAATTGTGCCGTCAGTGGAACAAACTCGTCGCGGTATTTTTATGCACTCGTTGCTTCTTCGAGGTTTTGATCTCAAAGATAAAGTTTTTGGTGTTGTTGGCACGGGACATATCGGAATGTATGCCATTAAAATTGCTCTTGGTTTCAGCATGAAAGTTGTTGCATACGATCCTCATCCAAATAAAAAATTTGCCAAAGAGTTTGGCTTTCAATATGCGAAAACACTGGAAGAACTTCTTTCTCAAGTTGATATTATTAGTTTGCACGCGCCGTATATTCCAGAGACGCATCATATGATTAATGTAAAGAATTTTCATTCTATTAAAAAGGGCGCAATTCTGATTAACACCGCACGAGGAGGACTCATAGAAACAAAGGCGCTTCTTATGGCGCTTTTGGATGGAACATTGGCTGGCGCAGGGCTTGATGTGCTTGAAGAAGAAGTAATTCTTGAAGAAAAAAATCGTCTTTCTTATAAAGAATTTGTCATGAATGAGTTAACTGTGGCGCTGGAAAATTATCGGCTGGCCTCAATGGAAAATGTTATTATTACCCCTCACAATGCCTTTAACACAAAAGAAGCAGTGCAACGCATTGTTGATACTACCATTACCAATATTCAAGCTTTTAAGACAGGGAAGCCATTAAATCTTATTTTATAATGAAGGTAAGATAAAATGTTTTAAAAAGAGTAATTCAATGGCCTCACGCGGAGCAAGCTTTCCTGTTTTGATGTCAAGTTCCGTTCGAATAATTCCATCAAGATATTTTCGTAATGATGAAAGAGAAAATTTTTGAGATTGGCGGCATAATTTTTCTCCTACGTATTGATGAACTCCTAATTCATTCGCCAAATTTTTTCCTGAAGGATATCTTTCTAAAAAACGTTTTGTTTGATAGAGCAATCGAATTTGCCGATGAAGTAATGAAGTAATCAGAAACTCATTTTCATGGTCAAGAATATGAGAAAGAAGAAACGTGAGTTTTTGTTTTGACAAACCATTAAAAACAGCATCGATCAGGTCAAAAATTTGGATAGAAAGAGGGATTGAAGCAATATCAGCAAGCATTTTTTTTTCCAATGGTTGTCCATCGGCAAATGCAAGAAGCTTATTTATTTCTTGTGAAAGCGCCCAAAGATTGTCTTCAAAATTTTGGGCAAGCTCTTCTGTAAATCCTTTTGTAATTTTTCCTCCACGATCATGGACAGTTTTTTCAATCCATGTGGTTATTTGTTTTATTGATAGTATTTTACATTCTTCTTTATAATGCGCTTCTTCTAATAAGCGAATAAGGAGCGGTGAATTTTTGATTGGTGTTCCGGCTTCCCAGAAAAGAAGAGTTGTTTCTTCGAGAAATTTTTTATTGAGTACATTCAGCATTTCACTTGAGAAATGAGTGTTTTTTAAAATATTTTTTATGATAATCAAACGTTTTTTATGAAAAAGACCGACAGAAAGAATAGATTGACGAATATGAGAAAAATCTTTATGAGATGCTTCAATATCAAAAATGTGAATATTCGTTCTTTGAGGATCAATATCGCGCTGAAATTTTTCGCGGATACTTTTCATCTTTTCAATTGATCGGAATGTGTCTTCGCCGGAGAGAAAAATAATCATAGTGTTTGCATTTCGCCCCAATTCAATCCAGACTTTACTTCAGCAATAATAGGCACTTTAAGTTTGGTTACGGATTCCATTTCTGTTTTTGCCAGCGTTGCAATTTCTTGTTCAAATTCTTTTTTTACTTCAAACACAAGTTCATCATGCACCTGAAGTATCATTTTTATTTGTTTTCCATATATTTTTTTATATTCACATTTTAATCGAGCGTGGATATTATTCATGGCAATTTTAATAAGGTCAGCCTGTGTTCCTTGAATAGGCATGTTGATTGCCATGCGCTCTGCGGCGGCGCGCAGTTGATATACTCCAGAAACTAATTCTGGAATGGGGCGGATTCTTCCAAACAGAGTTTTTACATAACCTTTTTCCTTGGCTTCTTCGATGGTGGAATGAATATATTTTTTTAATCCTGGAAAAGTGGAAAAATATTTTTCAATAAATTCTCGCGCCATTTCTCGAGAAAGCCCGGTTCTTTGCGCAAGTCCGTAAGCGCCCATACCATAAAGCACTCCAAAATTTACTTCTTTGGCTCGATAACGCATTTCCGGAGTTACTTTATCTAAAGAACATCCGTTAATTTTTGCGGCGGTTGCTTGATGAATATCTTTGTTTTGTTGAAAAATATCAATCATTTTTTTATCTGCTGAAAGAGAAGCGGCAATGCGTAATTCGAATTGAGAATAATCCGCTGAAAGAAGCACATTTCCTTTTTCTGCAATAAAACCTTTTCTGACATCTCGTCCGATTTCCGTGCGGATAGGAATATTTTGAAGATTGGGATTAGATGAAGACAAACGTCCAGTTGCGGTAATAGTTTGATTAAAACTTGTATGAACGCGATGTGTTTTTTTATTGACGAGTTTTGGAAGTGTATCAAGATAAGTATTTTTTAATTTCGTGAATTCTCGAAATTGCAAAATATGTTCAATAATAGGATGTGTTCCGCGAAGTTTTTCAAGTTCACTTTCGGCTGTTGAAAGACCTGTTTTTCCTTTTCGAATTTCCTTCGAAGAAAGTTGGAATTTTTCAAAAAGCAAAGAAGAAAGTTGTTGAGGCGACGCAATATTAAAAGAATATCCAGCCATTTTATAAATTTCTTTTTGAATTTTTTCGGTTTTTTTGAGAATGGCGAGTGACATTTTTTGAAAAAAGGCGCTATCGATCGCAACTCCAGCGCGTTCCATGTGTGCGAGAACTTCAACTAATGGCATTTCGATCTCAAAAAAAAGTTTTTGAAGCTCAGCTTCTTGTAATCGTTTTTGAAAAATTTCCCAAAGCTGCCAAGTGTAATCAGCATCTTCCGCGGCGTATTGATATACTTTTTCAATGGGGACTTCGGCCATGCTCAGTTGATTTTTTCCTTTACCAATCAAATCTTCAATTGGAATCATTTGATGTCCAAGTTCAACAAAAGCAAGATTATCAAGATTGTGTCCTCGTGTTCCCGGATGAAGAAGATATGACGCGATCATAGTATCAGCATGGAGATTTTCCACCAAAATTCCTTTTCCCGAAAGACTTTCCCAATCAAATTTTACATTGTGTCCTATTTTTTTTATGTTTGGATTTTCAAAAATAGATTTTAATTCTCGAAGAAAAAAATTTCCTTCCGCGGTGTTGATTTGCACATAATACGCTTCTCCTGTTTTCCATGAGATGCTGATTCCAACAAGTTCATCCCAAAAGGGAAGAAGTCCTGTGGTTTCAGTATCAAAAGCAAAAATTTTTTGTTTTTTAAGATCTTCAAAAAAATTTTTAAAACTTTCTTTTTGAGCAATGAGATGATAATTGGAATTTGTGGGTATTTGTTTTTCTTCTCCCAAATTCCAAAGATCAGAAATTTTTTCTGGAAAAATTTCGTTGACTCGTTTTAAGAGGCTTTTAAATTCGTATTTTCCAAAAATATCATTAATTTTTTCTTTTTCTGGAGGATTCACTTGGCATGTTTTATAGTAAAATTTTATAGGAACATCGGTTTGCAGTGTTACAAGTTCTTTTGAGCGAAAGGCCGCGTCTTTATGTTCCAAGAGAATTTTTTTGATCCGTTGCGCGCCACGAATTTGAATATCTTCAAGATGTTCGTAGAGGTTTTCAAGGGTTTCAAATTTATGAATAAGTTCTTGCGCGGTTTTTTCTCCAATGCCAGGAACTCCGGCAATATTATCAGATGGATCGCCACGAAGCGCTTTATAATCAGTCATTTGTTTTGGACGGAGGCCGTATCGAGCAAATACTGCTTTTTCATCGTAAGTGGAAATATCTTGAAGGCCGTTTTTTAAAGTGGCAACTTTTGTGGTTTCATCAACAAGCACAAGAGTGTCTAAATCGCCAGTAACAATAATAATTTGAAGTCCATAATATTTTTTTAGATTTTTTACTATGGTTCCAATAACATCATCAGCTTCATAAGATGGTTCTTCAAAAATTTGAAAACCAAAACTTTCAACCACCTCTTTGATTATTGGGATTTGGTCATACAATTCTTGCGGTTGTTTTTCACGCTGAGCTTTGTATGCTGGAAATGATTCATGGCGAAATGTTTTTCCCGGAGGATCAAAAGTTACTGCGATATAATCAGGTTTCCAATCTTTAAGCACTCGAAGAAGTATTGAAGTAAATCCATATGCGGCATGAATCAGGCGACCGTCTTTGGTAGAAAGAGGCGGTAACGCATGCCATGCTCGATGCAAAAGCGCGTTGCCATCAATGATAAGAAAAGTGCGTTTCATGGAACAAGAATTTAAAAACCACAAACATCTTCTTCGTCTTGTTGATTCCAGATGTCAAGAAATGTTTTTTGAGGATCTTTTTTTAAATAAATAAGTTGATAAAGATTTTCTGAGATGGGGAGATTGAGTCGTTTTTTTATATTCCATTGATGCACAGCTTCCACAGTATAAATTCCTTCAGAAGTTTTTCCGTCCATAATGGCGACAATTTCTTTCAGATATTTTCCTTTTCCCAAAAGTTCACCAGTAAAACGATTTCGAGCTGAGGGAGTAAATGAACTTGTAATCAAATCTCCAACACCAGCCAAACCATAAAAAGTTTGAGCTTGAGCGCCCAATGCCTTCCCGATGATAGTCATTTCGTACAATCCGCGACTGAACAAGGCAGATTTTGTATTCAAGCTCAATCCAAGACCATCGCACAGCCCAAGAGCTAAAGAGACAACATTTTTGAGCGCGCCAGCAAGTTCAATTCCTTTAAGATCATTACTGCAATAAATTCGAAAATGATCAGTTTGAAAAATATCTTTTAAAAGATTAAGTTTTTTTGGATTTGATGAAGCAATAACACATTTGGAAAATTGTTCGTTGGCCACTTCTTGCGCGATATTTGGGCCGCTGAGCGCTGCGTATTCATGAATATTTCCAAAAATGTTTTTTAATATAAAAGTTCCAGTAAGAAAACTGTCTTTTTCTATGCCTTTCGAAACATTCAAGAAAAGTTTTTTATCATTTTTTAAAAGGAGAGAAGCAATATTTTTTCCCAAAGATTGAATAAAACGTGTTGGTGTTACAAAAATGATTATCGATGACCAAGAAATAATTTCTGAGAGATCTTGAGTAAAAGACAGGTTTTTTGAAAGAGAAATTCCAGGAAGAAAAAGTACGTTTTCGCGTGTTTCTTGAAGTTTTTCAAAAAGTTCTTTTTCTCGAACCCATAAAAGTGTTTTATTTCCTTTTTTTGATAAGAGTTGGGCAAGAGTCGTGCCCCATGCTCCAGCTCCAAGAACAGAAATTTGCATAAAAAACTGAAATTTATTGAGGATTGAGGCCATGGTGGGAATTGAACCCACGCATAAAGGTTTTGCAGACCTCTCCCTTACCACTTGGGTACATGGCCGAACAAAGTCAGTGTATCAAAGGAGAATGAAATTGACAATTAAAATTCTTCAAGAATTTCGTATTTGAGTTTTCTTTTACCAAAAAGCAGAGCTTCATCGCGTGTATTCATCCAAATATCCATGCGATTCTGGAATCGCGAATGCATTCGATCATTTACAGTAAAAATTTTGTTTCCAAAATATTCTGGAAAACGGATCTTTGTGCCAAAAGCAAGAAAATTGCTTGCCACAAGTCCATTATATACATATTTTCCATTCGCAGTGATAAATGGAGAATCATCAGTTTGATCTTTGGTAGATGAATATGCTGTGACCCAAATATGTTTTGATGACATGGTATTATGTTTTTTTGTTTGAGAAAAAAGAGGACCAAATCCTCGAGGCGCTTCAGTAATAATGAGTTCAAATTCTTCATCATTTCCAGCTGGGAGCTCATTTGTATGAATAAAAGTTTCACCAAAAGAAACATGAGGAAACCCAAATTCTAAAAGTATGGAAACAAATAAGATTCCTGTAAGAATTCGCTCAAAAGGCGAATGGAAATGAGTTAAATATTTATGGAATTTTACTAATTTTTTATTCATATTAATAAAAAATTTCCTACCATATTAGGTTAGGAAATCATTTCAGAAACATTTTAATATAGCATGAATCTATAATTGTGTCAAGACAAAAATAAAATCAGCTGCTCATCTTATATCATGGTCAATTATTTTGATATTTCTTTTTTTCATTGTATAATGAAAAAAGTAAGAGCTTTTTGCTCAAAAACAAAAATTTTTGTATGGCAAGAATCCGAATTAATCTTTTAGCTTTGGCAGAATATCGCAAGGAAAATGAAAAGAAAGCAAAATTTATTTTAGTGGCGAAATGGGCTGTTTTTTGTTTTATTTTTCTCGTGATTGGAATAGGAATTTTTTCTACTCAAGTTGGTTTTTCAAGTGAAAGTATCGCAGAAAATATTCGGCGTTTTCCTTTTTTGAGTCAAATTCAGAGATTAGCGCGTTCCGCGGAAAAAGAAGTATTTGGTGAGCGTGAGGATCGTATTAATATTCTTCTTTTGGGTATTGGCGGCAAAGGACATGAAGGAGGCAAATTAACTGATACTATTATAGTTGTTTCGCTTCGGCCATCTACTGGAGACGTGGCGCTTTTTTCTCTGCCGCGGGATTTGGTATTACCAGTTTCTGGATATGGATGGCGAAAAATCAATTCGCTTTATGCGTTGTATGATGAACAATCTCCGCAAGACTCAGTGCAAAAAGTGGCACAAACCATTGGAAGCGTGGTTCTTGACGCGCCGATTCATTATAATATGTTGGTGGATTTTGATGGGTTCTCAAACATTATTGATGACTTAGGAGGTATTTCGGTTTGTGTAGAGCATACTTTTGATGATTATGCATATCCAATTCGAGGCCAAGAGGATAATTCAAATTATTATGCTCGCTATGAACATTTGCATGTTGAGGAAGGTTGTCAGCAAATGGATGGATCACTTGCTTTAAAGTATGTGCGAAGTCGACACGCCAGCGGCGCTGAAGGTTCGGATTTTGCTCGCGCTCGAAGACAACAAATTGTTATGAAATCAATAAAGGATAATGTTCTCTCTTTTTCCACGCTCGTGAATCCAAAAAGAGTGAGTGATATTTATGTAAATTTGAGAGATCATATTATCACCAATATTGAAATGTGGGAGATTTTGCATTTTATAAAATTGGCTCGAGAAGTTGATAGCGCAAAAATTATTCATAAAGTGATTGATAATTCTACTCAAGGTTTTTTGCGAGCGGCGATTTCAGAAGAAGGCGCGTATATTCTCGAACCACGCAATGGTGATTTTTCATTTATTCAAGAATTTTTTAAAAATATTTTTTCTTCTGAAGATTCTTCTTTTTTGCAAAAGAAAAATCAGGTTCGCATTGAAGTTCAAAATGGAACTACCATTTCCGGGCTTGCTAATCGTATGGCAGAAAAGCTTCGTGAACTTGGTTACGTGGTTTCTGGAATATCAAACTCCAGACAGCAAGATTTTACGAAATCAGTCATTTATGATTTTACTGGCGGAACAAATTCAGAAATAATGGAGGATCTGCGCCAACAATTTGATGCAAACGTGTCTGTTATTCTTCCTTTGTGGCTTCAAACTGCCAATCAAGAACTCGGAATAAAAAATGTGGAAAAAGAAAAAGCAGTTCCATTTCATAGAAACGGAATTGATATTTTGCTTGTTGTTGGAAGTCAAGCTGACTCTTTATGATTACACCTCTGCCATCATCTCCTTGCATTATTGTTCTTGCCGGAAGAACAAATGTCGGAAAATCAACTCTTTATAATCGGCTCATTGGATCTCATAAAGCTATTGTTTCTTCTATGCCCCACACCACTCGTGATTGGAAGGAGGAGCGTATTATTTGGGGCGATAAAGAATTTCTTCTTATTGATACCGGAGGACTTGATATCGAAGAACAAGATATTCTTCAAGAAAAGACATTGCGCTCTGCTGATACCGCATTAAAAATGGCGGATGTTATTTTATTTCTTATTGACGGTAAAGTTGGAATTATCGATGAAGATTTGCGAATCGCTCGACTGCTTAAAAAATATAAAAAGAAGATTTTGGTTGTGGCAAATAAACTTGATAAACCAAGTGATCGGCAATGGGACGCATTTCAATATATGAAATTTGGGTTTGGCGAACCTGTGGCTATTTCAGCAGTGACTGGCGGAGGAACAGGCGATCTTTTGGATAGATTGCAAGGATTATGTTCTTCAAAAAAGAAACCTAAAGAGATTGTGAATCAAGAAGAAACTCAAACTGTGAATGTGAAAAAAAATGATGCTATAGAAATAGCAATCATTGGAAAACCTAATGTTGGGAAAAGTTCACTTTTAAATACGCTTTTGGGTGAGGAACGTGTTATTGTGAGCCCTTTTCCGCACACCACTCGTGAACCGATTGATACTTGTATCGAATATGAAGGAACGCCATTTGTGATTTTGGATACTGCCGGTATAATAAAGAGGACGCGGATCAAAGATTTTGTGATTCAAAAAGGCGTTGAAGAAACACTCCGCGTACTTTCAAAAGTTGATATTGCGTGGTTTATGGTTGATGTCCAGAAACCTTTTTCTAAAGAGGATAGCCGTGTTGCCGCAAAAATTTTAGACTCTGGTTCTTCTCTCATTCTTCTTGGAAACAAGTGGGATTTACTTATCGAAAAAAACACCTCTACTCCGAAAATATACGAAAAAATGGTTCAAGTTCATTTTCCTTATTTAAAGTGGGTGCCTATTCTTTTTCTTTCGGCAAAAACCGGAAAGCATGCACAAAAAGTTTTTGATCTCACAAAAATTATTTTTTCGGAGCGTAATAAAATTGTAGATGTTGGTGAGTTGGATCAATTTTTTCATCAAACCGTGAAAAAGCACGCTCCGACACGCGGAAAAACTGGAAAAAAGATTTTTCTTTATGGAATTACTCAAGTTTCTCATAATCCTCCTCAATTTGAGTTGTTGATGAAGGGAAAAGAAAAACTTGAAAAATCTTATATTCGTTATTTTGAAAATCAGTTACGGGAAAAATTTGGTTTTCAAGGTACGCCAATAAGAATTCATATGCGAACTCTTATTACTTAAGTAAGGAATGAGAATTTAAGAAAAAGTATGAAATGTATTGTGGCGCTTGGTAATCCTGGAAACAAATTTAAAAATACCCGACATAATGTTGGAGTATTGATATTGGAAGAATGGATAAAGTCAAAACAATTTTTGCCTTTAAAAGAAGAAGAAAAATTTTTTGGAAAAATAACAAAAGTTCAGCGCAAGAAGGACGTTTTTCTTTTAGCTACTCCTACGACTTACATGAATGAGTCTGGAAAGTGCGCCGCAAAAATTGTTTCGTATTATAAAATTTTATTGGAAAATTTTTTGATTATTCACGACGAACTTGATCTCCAGCTTTCTAAATTTCGTTTTTCATTCGGAAGAAATTCAGCCGGGCATAATGGCGTTCAATCAATTTTTGACGCGCTTGGAACAAATGAATTTCATCGACTTCGTGTTGGCATTGCTCCGCACGATCCAGAACTCATTCTTTTTCGGCGCAGTGATCCATCGGCATTTGTATTGGGAAAATTTACTCGCGGAGAAAAAACAACTTTGGAAAAATATTTTTCAGAAATTTTTTTCGCTCTTGATGCTTGGTTGGATAAATAAGTAGTTGTAATTTTTTTTCATTTCCACTGATTGCTGCCCCCAAGTGCAAGACACATGAGGAATAATCCTAACATAACTTGACTTTGAGTTTTCCCAGTCTTTAGGAGGGATGACCAGGATCACTACTTGAAAGGCAGCAATCAGTGGAAATAGAGGAGTACTTTATCTTAAGAAAGAGTACGCCAGAAGTCAAGAGTTAATCCTGAGTTTGTCGAATGGATTGACAAAATATTGTTTGCCATTATAATTTGCTTTGAATCAAACCCTCCCAACCCCCTGAGGGTTTTTTCTATGTTTTCTTTTGAACAAATTTCTTGGTTAGAACTCGTGTCAAAAAAAGGTCTTGGAGTGATGACTCTTTTAGAGCTTTTTTCTCGTTGTCAAAGCGCATCAAAAATTCTTTCTCTTTCAAAAGATGAACTTTTATCCATTGGCGCGTCTTTGCAAGTAATTCAAATTTTAAAAACGAAAACTTCGCTTGACCTTGTTTCACTCGAACGATTATGCAAGAAAGAAAATATCCATCTTGTTACGTTTTCCGATGATACCTATCCAATTCTTCTTCGAGAGATTTCTGATCCGCCGTTGGTTCTTTTTTACAAAGGCCAATGGGATCAAAAAAATTCACTTCGTTTGGCTGTTGTTGGAAGCCGTCAATGCAGCCGTTATGCCTTAGACGCGCTTGTAACACTTTTTGCTCCTTTGCGAGGAAAGAATTTTACAATCGTGAGCGGTGCGGCATTTGGAGTTGATACCATCGCGCACGAAGAAGCGCTTCAAAACAAAATAAAAACCATTGCTGTTTTAGGATGTGGAGTGAGTGAGGCATCGTGGTATCCAACATCAAACAGGAATCTTTTAAAAAATATTATCAATGAAGGCGGAGTTGTTGTAAGTGAATATTTTCCTTATCAAAAAGCGCATACATCATTTTTTCCTGTAAGAAATCGGATTATCGCCGGATTATCTCATGCTGTATTTATTGTGGAGGCCAAAGAAAAATCCGGCGCTTTGATTACCGCACAATTGGCTTTGGAGTATGGGCGAGATGTAGCGGCTCTTCCAGGAACGATATTTTCGCTGACTTCTCGTGGCACCAATCGTCTTTTGCGAGAAGGAGCTCGAATGATTGTTTCTGGAGAAGATCTCCTTCTTCTCCTTGGATTAGATTTGGAAGAGCAAAAACCTTCTTTGAATGATATTTTTTCCAAAGAAGAAGAAAAAGTTCTTCAAATTCTCAAAGAGAATGGAACTATTGACGATATTTCAGAGAGGACTCATTTTACAATTGGAAAAATTCATAGTATCTTGACTATGCTGGAATTACAAGGAGCAGTAAAAAAAATAAATGAAAATGAATTTTATATTTTATGAAGCTTATTATTGTTGAGTCTCCAACGAAAGCAAAAACGATATCAAAATTTCTCGATTCTTCATATCAGGTCGAATCGTCTTTTGGGCATATTCGTGATCTTCCAAAAGGAAATATTGGAGTTGATGTTGAGAATGATTTTTCTCCAAAATATATTGTGCCGAAAGACAAAGTAAAGCTCGTGAATCAATTAAAAAAAATCGCGTCAAAAGCGGAAAAAGTAATTCTTGCTTCTGACGAAGACAGAGAAGGAGAATCCATTGCTTGGCATTTGAGTGAAGTATTTAAAATTCCACCAGAACGTCTTGAACGGATTGTGTTTCATGAAATCACAAAGGACGCTATACTTTATGCCCTTTCTCATCCAAGAAAAATCGATTTTCATCTTGTCCAGGCGCAACAAGCTCGGCGTGTTCTTGATCGTCTTGTTGGTTATGAGCTTTCACCATTTCTTTGGAGAAAGATTGCGCGCGGACTTTCTGCCGGACGAGTTCAGTCAGTTGCTGTGCGTCTCATTGTAGAGCGTGAACGTGAAATACAGGCATTTGTCAAAGAGGATTATTGGACGCTTGACGCGATTTTTCATAAGAAAGAAGATGAAAATATTTTTTTAGGCAGATTGCATGCTATTGATGATAAAATTCTAGAAAAGTTTGCCTTTCGGCACAAAGATGAGATTCAAAAAATATTGCTTTCTCTTAAAGAGGCGTCTTACGCGGTAAAGAAAATTTTTCGGAAAGCAATTAATAGAAAATCGGATCCGCCATTTACAACCTCTACACTTCAGCAAGAAGCCAATCGGAAACTTGGTTTTTCTGCCAAACAAACCATGCGCATAGCTCAGCAATTGTATGAAGGTGTGGATATTGGTAAAGAAGGATCAGTTGGACTTATTACTTATATGCGTACGGATTCAGTGAATCTTTCAGAGACGTTTCTTTTGGAAGCGAGTGAGTATCTTAAAAATAATTTCGGTCCTTTATATACACTTTTAGTTTCTCGAAAGTTTAAAACTAAATCCAAAGGCGCCCAAGAAGCGCATGAAGCTATTCGTCCAACCATGATTTCGCATGATCCTGAGATTATTAAAAATTTTCTTACGCCTCATCAATATAAATTATATCGCCTTATTTGGTGTCGAGCGTTGGCTTCTCAAATGCCAGAAGCGCGTCTGGAACAAACATTAGTAGATATTCATACTCAAATAGAAGACAAAGTTTTTATGTTTCGATCCAGTGGCACGGTAATTGTGTTTGACGGATTTTTAAAACTTTATCCATTAAAAAAAACGAGTGAAGTTCTCCCGGCGCTGAAAGAGGGCGATATTCTTTTTGCAAAACAACTCGAATCAACGGAACATTGTACTGAACCTCCAGCTCGATACACAGATGCCAGTTTAGTGAAAACATTAGAAGAGCACGGTATTGGAAGACCATCGACTTATGCTCCTATTATTTCCACAATTATTGATCGAGGTTATGTTGTTCGAGACGAGAAAAAACTCAAACCAGCTGAAATTGCTTTTTTGGTAATTGATCTTCTTCGTAAGCATTTTCCCAATATCGTTGATTATTCTTTTACTGCCTCTCTTGAAGAGGATCTTGATAAAATTGCTTTGGAAGAAAAACCTTGGAAGCCGGTTATAGCGGAATTTTATCATCCATTTCATCAAAATCTTTTAGAGAAAGACAAGGAACTCCAGAAAAAAGATCTTACTGAAGAAACCAGTGATGAAATTTGTGAAAAATGTGGTTCGTCAATGATAATAAAAATGGCGCGATTTGGAAAATTTCTTGCATGTTCCGCATATCCAGAATGTAAAAATACTCATTCTTTAAATGAAAAAGGCGAAAAAGCAATTGTGGAAACACGAGAAGAGAAATGCGTTCTTTGCGGAAAATCCATGATTTTGAGGCATGGCCGTTATGGAACTTTTCTTGGTTGTAGCGGGTATCCTGAATGCAAACATATTCAACGAATTGAAAAATCTATTGGTGTGCAATGCCAAAAATGTTCAGTTGGCAATATTGTTGAACGCAGAAGCAGATTTGGGAAAATTTTTTATGGATGTAATCGATATCCTGAATGTAAAAATATTTACAAAACTCGTCCGGAATCAAACGAAACTCTTGAAAATAAATTGTAGTAAAATAAAAAAGGTGAATTAAAAAATTCTTCCCACAGTATTGCGGGAAGAATTTTTTACGAGGAAGATGAACCCCTAAACATTGTGATATCAGGGTATACTTCCTCGTAAAAATTATTTTAACATATTAGAGAAAAAGCGCAAATTTTTTGGAAAACGAAAATTCCTCTACCGTGTGGCGGAGGAATTTTTCGTGTTTAGGAGTTTTCTGAATATCACAACATTATTATAGCACAAACATAAAAAAAGTCAATGATTGCGGGTAATGTCCACATACATATGGCGGTTTTTTCCTAGACGAAGTTTGATAGAGGATTTATAATGAAGATGCTGATTGAAATTTTCTATGAAATATCAAGAACTCGAAACTATTTTTAAAGCGCATCATCGTGAAAATGACCTTCCTGTTATATCCAAGGCATATGAATTCGCGCTTCATGCTCATCAAGGCCAAAAAAGAAAAAGCGGTGAAGATTATATTGAACATCCCATTGCCACCGCAGCGATCTTAGCCAAAATAAACATGGAAACCAACATGATTGTCGCTGGACTGCTTCATGATGTTCCTGAAGATACTCAATATTCCGTTTCAGATGTTCAAAAAGAGTTTGGCAAAGATGTCGCCAAACTTGTTGAAGGGATCACAAAACTTGGACAAATAAAATATCGTGGCATGGAGAGATATATCGAAAATGTTCAACACATGTTTTTAGCAATGGCAAGTGATGTTCGCGTTATTATTATTAAGTGTGCGGATCGTATCCATAATCTGCAAACTTTGGACGCGCTGCCGCGTGCCAAGCAAATACGAATTGCTTTGGAAACCATTGAAATTTTTTCTCCCATTGCGAATCGTCTTGGCATGGATGAATTAAAAATTCAGCTCGAAGATTTATCTTTTCAATATATTGAACCAAATGAATATGAATGGCTTTCAAAACGTTTAAGTGAAAAGCAGCCGCGAAAAGCAAAATATCTTGAAAAAATTATCAAAAAAATAAAGAGAACTTTAGCGGAAGAAAAAATCCAGTATATTAATATTTATGGAAGAAACAAAAATATTTATAGTATTTATAAAAAATTGGTCAAGTATCATAATGATTTTGACCGTATTCATGATCTTGTTGCTTGTCGTGTTATTGTTTCTACTGTGGCGGATTGTTACGCAGTACTGGGAAATATTCATCAACTTTGGAAACCTATTCGTGGTCGAATCAAAGATTATATCGCGCAACCAAAACCCAATGGTTATCAATCGCTTCATACAACGGTTTTTGCAGACGATGGCGAGCGAATAGAATTTCAAATTCGAACCGAGAAAATGCACCAAGAAGCAGAGTATGGTATAGCGGCGCATTGGGTGTATTCTGAACAAGTGGAAGAGTCGGGGTATCAAAAAGCTTTTACGCATTTAAGCAAAGACGAACTGATATGGATGAAAGAAATAATAAAATGGAAAAAAGGGGTCACTGCCAATGCTCGATATTTAGAGGATTTGAAAATTGAAGTTTTTCAGGAGAGAATTTTTGTTTTTACGCCAAAAGGCGATGTTATTGATCTTCCCACCGATGCCACTCCAGTCGATTTTGCGTATCATATCCATACTGATCTGGGAAACAAATGTAATGGTGTTATTGTGAATGATCAAATGACTTCGCTTGATACAAAACTCAAAAGTGGCGATGTCGTGGAAATTATTATTGATAAAAATCGGCGTGGGCCAAATGTTGATTGGCTTAAATTTGTAAAAACTCGTTTTGCGCGGCATTGTATTAAGGCAAGTCTCAAAAAACAACAAAATGGACTTTTGAAGCGATGGCTAATCAATGAGTGAAAATTGTTTTAAAGGAGAAGCTCGTCAAGTATATGAGCAAATTCTTCATCTGAATAAAAGGCAATCATAATTTTTCCTTTCCTTCCTTGTTTTTGAATAGTAACTTTGGTTGAGAACTTTTCTTCTAAAAGTTCTTCTTTTTCGCGAAGATTGGAATCTTTGGTTTTTTCTGTTTTGTTTCCTTTTTGTTTTTTGACGCGTACATAATATTCGACGTCTCGAACCGTGAAGTTTTTCTCAAGAATTTTTTTAAAAAGAGCGATTTGTTCTTCAGCTGTTTCAAGCGAAGCAATGGAGCGAGCATGTCCTTCAGAAATTTTTCCTTGTGCGATAGCTTCTTGAATAGATTCTGGAATAGTGAGAATACGCAGAGAATTTGCAATCGTACTTCGATTTTTTCCAACTCGTTTACCAACTTCTTCTTGAGTGAGATGAAAATCTTCAATCAATTCTGCGTACGCCAATGCTTCTTCCAAAGGATTAAGATTTTTTCTTTGAATATTTTCAATTAAGGCAATTTCCAATTTTTCTTGATCTTCAGCTCTACGCACAATAACTGGAACCGCGAGAAGATTAAGTTTTTTCGCGGCACGTAATCGTCGTTCTCCAGAAATCAGTTCATATCCTTCTTGAGATTGTGTTACAAGCAATGGTTGAATGATTCCATGTATTCGAATAGATTCAATGAGATCAGACATACCAGATTCATCGAAATTTTTTCGTGGTTGATAAGGATTTACATGAATACTCTCAGGAGAAAGTTCAAGAATTTTTTGCGTTTCGTTTTTTTCTTGGAGAATTTTTTGGCTTGGTCTTTGAATAAGAGCGCCAAGACCTTTTCCTAAACCAAATTGCTGTGGCATGATTTCAAAATTAAAAGTTTAAATAATATTATTACATTTATGAAGTAGCATGAAGAATTTCCCACGCAAGTTTTTCGTATGATCTTCCGCCTTTTGATTTTGGGTCATATTCAAGAATAGTTTTTCCATGTGACGGCGCTTCTGCGAGCCGAACACTTCTTGGTACTACTGATCGGAAAATTTTATTCGGAAAATAATGATACAAATCTTGAAGTACTGCCTTGGAGAGTTTATTTCTTCGGTCGTACATCGTAAGCACTGCGCCAAGAATATCAAGTTCTGGACGGTAATTTTCACGGATAAGTTCAATGGTTTTCATGAGTTGCCCAAGTCCTTCAAGTGCATAGTATTCTGACTGCACTGGAATGAGAAGTTGTTCAGCAGCTACTAAACCGTTGATGGTGAGTAATCCAAGTGATGGAGGACAATCAATAATAATATAATCAAAATCATTTCGCACTTCAAGAAGCGTGTCAAAAAGGCGAAATTCTCTTCGATCAATTCCAACAAGTTCAACATTGGCTCCAGCCAAAGAAACAGTGGCCGGAGCAACAGAATATCCTTCGATTTTTGTTGGAAGGAGAACATCGGAAAGTGAAGTGATTCCGCTCATGGCCTCATAGATTCCATGTGGGAGTTCCTCGTGAATAATTCCAAGACCACTGGTCGCGTTTGCTTGAGGATCAATATCAACTAAAAGAACAAACTTTCCGGTTGAGGCAAGATACGCTCCAAGATTCACTGCCGTGGTTGTTTTTCCTACGCCACCTTTTTGATTTACAACTGAAATAATTTTTGCCATATTCCTTTATTATAAAGGAAGGTGATCATTTTGACAATTCAAAAGAGATTGAGTACCATAAGAAACAAAGCAAGAGAAAGAGAAAAATATTTAAAATCTGGATGTGGAAAAGAATATGTTAAACTGAATTTTCTATAATGCCGCGGTGGCGGAACTGGCAGACGCGCTGGACTCAAAATCCAGTGAGGGCGACTTCATGAGGGTTCGACTCCCTCCCGCGGCACCATTTCGGAAATTGCAAGTTTTGAAGGTTCGCCTCGCTTCGCTCGGCGACCATTTCGTATTGAATTTTCGGGGCAAAAACGAATTGGCGATTTTCTAAAACAT
>Ga0082335_1001517_pt1 | contig 48572 bp, 44 predicted proteins | sample Subgrocontami58m_FD_72375 | JGI IMG/M metagenome (GOLD analysis project Ga0082335, IMG submission 72375) | Subsurface groundwater microbial communities from S. Glens Falls, New York, USA - GMW37 contaminated, 5.8 m (SPADES assembly) (version 2) ... | reverse complement strand
CTTCCCCTGTTATAGCGAAGGCAATGATCTGGTGATCTTGCATCACGAGGGTGATCTCGCCGGAACAGAACGCACACGCTTCACCTTCCCTCGCCAACGACGTGATAAGCGATTATGTTTGTCGGACTACTTTGTCGCCAAGGATTCTGGAAAGACCGACGTCGTTGCATTTCAGATAGTCACGATGGGACAAGCTGTAAGCCAGGCAACCAACAAGCTCTTCCAGGCCAATGCGTATCGCGAGTATCTGGAATTGCACGGAGTGTCGGTCCAACTAACGGAAGCGCTCGCCGAACATTGGCATGCTCGAATTCGTGGCGAATTGGGCCATGGTGCTGAAGACTCACCAGACATCGACAGCATCCTGGATCAGGGATATCGCGGATCACGCTATTCCTTCGGTTATCCCGCATGCCCCAACCTCGAAGATCAAGTGCAGCTCTGTGAACTGCTTGAGCCAGAGCGCATTGGAGTCTCGCTCTCTGAAGAATTTCAACTACACCCGGAGCAGTCGACATCGGCTATCATCGTTCATCACCCGGAAGCAAAGTATTTCAATGCCCGTTGACAAACCCACGATATCCTTTGAATTTTTCCCACCGAAAGATGAGCAAGGCGAAAAGCAATTGTGGCGAGCGATTGATGATTTGCATGCCATCAAGCCTGATTTCGTCTCGGTAACCTACGGGGCTGGCGGCTCAACCCGCCATCGCACGGTACGTATAGCCTGCGAGATTTATGAACGAACCGGATTTCGCACCATCGCGCATCTCACTTGTGTTGGATCCACACGAGAAGAACTCGCGGACATCCTGCTCCATTACAAAGCATCCGGGATAAACGATGTTCTAGCTCTACGTGGCGACCCTGCTGATGGGCCTACCGCATCCTGGACACCAACCGTAGGGGGCTTGGATCACGCAAACCAGTTGGTCGAATTAGCAGCTACGATCGGCGATTTCGTCATTGGTGTCGCGGCATTCCCAGACGTACATCCGGCATCGAATGGTAATTTTGATCAAGACATCGACGTGATGCTGCGAAAGGAACAGGCTGGAGCGACTTTCGCGATCACCCAATTTGTCTTTGACGGCCGGAGTTATGCTCGGCTAGTCGATGCTCTCAAAGATCGTGGATCTTCACTAACCGTCTATCCAGGAATAATGCCGGTCACCAACTACAAGCAGATCAAACGCATGCTCGAACTCAGCGGTGGACACATGCCTTCAAGTATTTTGGAGAGATTTGATCACTTTCAGGATGATCCCCAATCGGTTAAAGCGCTTGGTATTGAAGTGGCGACACAGATTTGCGAAGAGGTTTATCAGGCAGGAGCCGAAGGCTTCCATTTCTACACTTTGAATTCTGCTACCGCGACAGCGCAGGTGGTCGCCAACCTCTCGATGAGTAGCCAGATCTAGGGCCTTTCACCTGATGTGGAAATATATCAGCTTTGGAGTATGTGTTTTATCTCGGCAGCAAAATAATCACGGACTGCGATTCCCTCATCAATGTACTTTCCATAGTTGAAAAAGCCATGAATCAAGCCTGGGAAATCCCGATACGTAACATCGACGCCAGCCGCCTGAAGTTTCTGTGCGTATAGGCGTCCATCATCGCGCAAGACGTCGTATTCAGCAGTGATAAGAATGGTTGGTGGAAGCCCTGCATAATTGAGAGCCGAGTGTGGTACTGCATATGGATTGGAGCGGTCTTCGGTTTCGTTCAAATACTGTTCCCAGAACCAGCACATCCCTTGGCGGCTCAAACCGAAACCAGTTTCATTGGCGACCATGGATTCCGAATCGAGGTCCGAGCCGTTACACGGATAGATCAATAGTTGGTAGGCGATCTCTGGGCCGCCCAAATCGCGCGCCTTGAGTGCCACCGCCGAAGCGAGATTGCCTCCTGCGCTATCTCCGCCGACACCGATTCTTTTCGGATCTATGTTCCACTCTTCAGCATTTGCGAATACCCACTCCAGTGCACTAAAGCAATCATCAAATGGAATTGGGAATTTGTGTTCAGGCGCCTTTTGATAATTAACTGCTACGACGATCGAGTTCGTCTTTTTTGCGAGGGATACTAGTTGAGCGTCATACTTGGCAATGTAGTTGATCACCCAACCGCCGCCATGGAAGTAGACCAGTCCGTTGAAAGGTCCCGAAGAGTTATCTGGAACATAGATACGCAGCGGCAAGTCTGCGGTGGGAGACGTGAAGTAGGGATGGTGGATCGTTACTTCAGGTTCGATAGGCCCGGAAATATCCGGTTCGGCGTGCGAGTTCTCGCGGGCTAGGCGCGCACCTTGGATCGAAACATCGGGGAGTGCGGCAGCGGCAAGGCGATCAAGGAAAGCTCTTGCTTGGGGGTGTAGAGGCATTTGGACTCCTTGTGAAGTTCTGCTAGCGGTCAGTGATCAAAATGACACGTAGGTCTCTTGGACCGTGGACTCCCTCGACGCGATTGAGTTCTATGTCGCTGGTGGCAGAAGGTCCGCTGATCCAAGTTTGGTGGCGTCTTGGATCAAGTCGTGCGATCGCTTCAGGTACTGATTGAACGATTTGACTGGCAAGGACGATGCATATGTGTCTATCGGGTACGAGTGAGAGTGCCCTGCGTCCTTGCCCATTTTGCCTGTGGTCAAGAATGATGGTGCCGGTTTCCGCGATTGAGACTGCGGATGTTGTTACGACAGCTTTGTATCCATCTAGTTGGAGGGTGGAGAAGTTCATGTCTTCCGCGCCTGCTACTTTCCAACTCGGGTCAAGTCCTTTGCCTAGCACCACCTGGCTTGGTGGTAGGCCGCTCAACGCTTTAGCAATTTCGTGCGCTGCACTGAATGCTTGGCAACTGATCACTTCTGCCTTGTAGTCGGCCACTCGTTCGGCAAAAAGTTCAATAACTTCATCGTGGGGGAGGGTGGACTGAGTCGAATAGCGCCGATTGACTTTGGGCTCAGGCATGGCGCGTACTGCGTCGCGGACCCGTTCGAGGATTAAGTCTCTTACGTTCACCGGCTGTCCCCCTTACGAGCCAGACGCGCCGACTTTCTCGGTAGTAGTGGGATGTCTCTGGAGGCGAGCCAACCTTTGCTCGGTCCGGGGAGGTGCTTTAGAAAGCCAAGACGACTGAGCGCGTTTATCAGCGCATAGTTCCAGGAGAGGAGTCGCTGTGCGTGCTGAAGGGAGTTGCCGTCACGCAGAATTCTTGCCATTACGCGCATCAACAGGAGTTCGCTCGTGATCCCCTTGGTCTCAACGGCCCGCGCCCGCAAGTGAACGAGAATGTTTGGAATATCAATTTTGACAGGACAGACATCAAGACAGGCCCCGCAGAGGGTTGATGCGAAGGGGAGGGAGTCTGCTTGTCCTGGACCAAGAAGTTGTGGCGTGATAATCGCCCCGATTGGTCCTGGATAGACCGAACCGTAAGCATGACCACCAGTCCGTTCATAGACGGGGCAGACATTCATGCAAGCTGAGCAGCGGATGCAGGCCAGGGCCTCTCGGCCGACTTCATCGCGGAGAGTCTGGACACGTCCGTTATCTAAAAGGATCACATGGCGCTCGCTTGGCCCATCATCGGCGTCACCTGTCCAGAACGAGGTGTAGGGATTCATTCGCTCACCGGTGGATGATCGAGGCAATAGTTGGAGGAAGACTTCCAGATCACGCCAGAGTGGAACGATCTTCTCAATACCCACCACTGAAACCAGGACATCAGGCAAAGTCAGGCACATACGCCCATTGCCCTCGGACTCGACGACCACCAGGGTGCCGGTCTCGGCGACTGCGAAATTAGCGCCACTCACCGCCATAGTCGCTGACAAGAACTTCTTACGTAAATGTGCCCGAGCGACCATAGCCAATTCGCGTGGCTCATCGGAAAGTCCCACTGGCGCTTCAGGCAAATTCGCGACGAAGAGATTGCGGATTTGAGTGCGATTCTTATGAATCGCAGGAACCAGAATATGAGAAGGGTGCTCATCAGCAAGTTGCACGATCAACTCGGCTAGATCAGTTTCTTGTGCCACTATGCCAACCGATGACAATGCTTCATTCAACCCGATCTCATCGGTGGTAAGCGATTTCACCTTCACTACTTCGGAGACGCCATGCACTTGAGCAATCTTGACGACTATGTCGGTCGCTTCTTTAGCAGTCTTGGCCCAGTGAACAGTGCCGCCAGCTTTCACAAACTCGCTCTCGAATCGCACCAGGTGCTCGTCAAGGTGCGCCAGCGTAGACATCTTTATGTCGTGCCCAGTCTGCCTGAGTTCTTCCCAGTCCGAGACTTCCGCTACCACCGATAGTCGTTTGGCACGGATGGTTCCAGTGGCTCGTGCCAGGTTGGCCCTCATCTGAGTGTCTTTGAGCGCATCATGGGCCGCCTCAGCAAACGAGCGGGGCGTGCCGAGGTAGGTCTTTGCCATTAGACGAGCGTCCCAGCGAGAATTTCAACCAAATGTGCAGTCTTTATTGAAGAGCCTCGCCGGCTAAGCCCACCACCCAGATGCATCAGACAGGAATTATCTCCACTCACCAACCACTGCGCGCCAGTGCGAACGGCCGCATCGATTTTATCGACCATCATCGCCGAGCTAACTTCACTGTTCTTAACCGAGAATGTGCCGCCAAACCCACAACACGAATCACTGTTCTCCAGGGGAACGTACTCGATATTGCGGACTGCCTTAAGGAGGCGAAGCGGACGATCACCCACTTGAATCGCCCGCAGTGAATGGCAGGTCGTGTGATAGGTAACCTTGTGAGCAAACACTGCACCAACATCTTCAACACCGACTACATCGATAAGAAACTCCGAAATATCTAAAACGCGAGGCGCAAGCTCATTTACCGCATCTACTAACGAATTCACTCCACTGGCGCTAGCCACTTGTGCATGCTGATGCCGGACAGAGCCCACACACGACGCAGACGGCGAAACCACATAGTCGTAACCAACAAAAGAACTGACAAAGTTCTCCACCATCGGAATCGCCAACTTCGGATAACCGGTGTTTATGTGCATCTGGCCGCAACAACCCTGCGACTGCGGAATCTCCGGCTTGTATCCAAGTTTTCTAAGCAAAATCACCGTCGCAGCAATGGTCTTCGGATAAAGAGTGTCATTGAAACAAGTGGCGAAGATAGCAACACTTGTCATATGGAATCCATCGAGATCACAGCCGGTAGGAGCCTGCATCGTGACAGCTCAATGTGATCACTCATTGCGTTCCTTGCGTTTTCTGGATTCCCAGATCGAATTGCCTGAACGATGTCTCCATGCTCATGAATAGCTCTCGTACCTGTCTGTACCGCGTAATACAGGCGGAAGAGATGTAGATGGCAATGCGTTCTAAGGAATGCGGACTCGACGGCGTTATTTCCTGAAAGCCGAAGAATTAGCGCATGGAATCTGGCGTCATGATCGGTTAGATCTTTATACGTGGCGTAAGAGCTTCCTGCAGGTGCCTCCTTGCACGTAGACAGTTCAGTTTCAAGGGCTAAAATTCCTAAATCGTCGACAGTTTTCGCGACTCGTGCCGCCGCCCACGGCTCGAGTAGTTGCCGCAACTCGAAAAGATCGTCGAACTCCTTTGTAGTGAGAAGTCTCGTCGCTGAGTACCCTTTGAGAGGTTGCTTGGTGACCAACCCGTCCGCTTCGAGCCGGGCGAGAGCTTCGCGAACGGGCGTTTGTGAGACCTCTAGCGCGCGCGCCAATCCATCGATTGAGACGCGTGTTCCAGGGGGGATTTCATGATCCATGATGCGTGATTTGATCGCTTCATAAGTGCCGTCTGAGAGTACTGAACGCTTCGGCAGTGGGGCTCGCTTCTGTTCGGCCAACTGCGGATGGACGTGATCTGGATCAGATCGCACCGTTAACCACCTCTACTGGTTGCAGTTTTTTGTTACCAAATCGTTATTCAATCCCATTGATCGCTGGGGCAGTGGGCATCACTCTTGGCTTTGCCATACCCTATAGGATCCGAGGAAAGAGGAACACATGTCATTATCTACCAAGAGCCGCTCTCGAGTTCTCATCGTGGCCATTTTTGCAGCGAGTCTGGTTCTAGCGGGCTGCAGCAAGACCAGCAGTTCGAGTTCAGCCCAAGCAGCTGCGACATCTGCTGCCCCCGCTCTGTCTGCAGTCAAGGTAGCCCTCGTTCCGGGCGGAGCTCACCCGTATTTCCAGCCTTGGAAGACGGGCGGTCAAGCGGCGGTAACGGACTTTGGTCTGGGTGGAACTGTCTTCAACGAGACTGGTGAATGGGATCAAACCAAGCAGAACGCTGCGATTGACTCACTTGCCGCCCAGGGCTACAACGCCTTCGGCATTTTTGGTGTTTCCCCGACCGATATCAACACAACTTTTGAGTCGCTGAAGGCCAAGGGGTACGCAGTAGGTTCGCTCGCGTCTTGCCCTGCAGGCGATGTGGATAAGGCTGATTTCTGTTTGAGCACCGATACAGGTGTTGCCGCATACATCGCGGCAAAGGCAGCGATCGATGCCATGGGTGGATCTGGCAACCTGGTACACCTCACTGGGAATGCCGTCGATTCGAACACCCAACGTCGCATTAAAGGTGTCGAAAAGGCGGTCGCAGAGACAAATGGAAAGGTCAAGATCCTTACCGTAATCACTGACATCGATAAAGACCTTCAGACTGCGCAGAAGGCTGTCACGGATCTGTTGACCTCCAAAGGAAAGCAGATCAATGGAATCGTGACTACGGCCTACAACCCAGCTGTTGCAGCCACCGAGGGCGTCAAGAGCACCAAACTTCCAATTAAAGTTATTGCGATCGACGATGACCCAAAGATTCTTGCGGCGATTGCCGACGGCACCATTACTGGGACCGTGGTTCAGAATCCTTATGGTCAGGCCTACGCGGGGAGTTGGGTTCTGGCACAACTTCAAACCAAGGCATGCACGATGAAGGCTCCGGGTCAATACGTCGACTCGGGATCGTTCTTGGTCACCAAAGACAAGGTCACTACGTACGACGCCGAGCGGCTCGCGAAGACCAAGTCGTTAATTGAGGACTTCAAGTCGCTCTATCTCACCTGCAAGTAAACGAACACAGGCTCTGGCTGGATGGTTAGGCTAAATTCAAACCATCCAGCCAGAGTTTATTTTGAAATGCTGATCTAGGGCTCTTATGACTTCGAAGTGCAATATTTTCTTGGTAGATAGACAAGTCAGACCGAATCGGGAGTTGTTGTGACCAAGATCGTGAAGGCTCATGCCTTCCTTGTAGATATTCCAGTAGAAACACTGCGCACCGACGCCTTGCAGACGTTCGTGAAGCAAGAAACTCCATTCGTGTCGATAACGACTGACGACGGGAATTCCGGTCTCGGCTACTCGTACACCATCGGCAGCGGCGGAACAGCAGTTCTAGCCATGCTTCGTGACTACCTGGTTCCGCAGTTAATTGGGAAAGATGCCCGCAATATAGAGCGAATCTGGCTAGATCTATTTGGGACGACCAGAGCCACGGCAACTGGCGCGATCACCTCCCTTGCTCTGGCAACAATTGACACGGCACTTTGGGATCTTAAGTGTCTGAGAGCCGGTGAACCGCTCTGGCGAGTTGCTGGAGGATTCAACCAGTCTGTCCCCCTGTACGACACCGAAGGAGGGTGGCTCCACCTAAGCACCGATGATCTTGTCGAAGGAGCGTGTGTTTCTAAAGCCAAAGGGTGGTCTGGAGTTAAGCTCAAAGTTGGAAAGCACCATCTTTCCCAAGATGTCGAACGCCTTGAGGCTGTGCGCCATGCGGTGGGACCTGAAATGCACATCATGGTCGACGCAAACCAGTCGATGACGCTGGCAGAATCCAAGCGGCGCGCCGGAGCCTTTGCTCCTTTTGACCTCTTCTGGTTTGAAGAACCATTGCCGGCGGATGACATTCAAGGACATATCGCTCTCGCCCGTTCGACGACAATTCCGATTGCTGTCGGTGAATCTATGTACTCACCACTTCAATTTCGTGAGTACATGCAGGTAGGAGCGGCATCGGTTGTCCAAGTCGATGCCGCACGCGTTGGAGGAATCACGCCGTGGCTTAAGGTGGCCCATGCGGCGGAAACATTCAACATAAAAGTCTCTCCTCACTTCCTTATGGAACTCCATGTGAGCCTTGCCGCGGCCGTACCAAACTCTTTGTATGTTGAACACATTCCACAACTACGCACATTGACCAGAACGCAACTTGAGATTCGGGACGGCATTGCTGTAGCGCCGGAATCTGCCGGTCTTGGCATCGATTGGGACCTGGATGCAATCGAGAATGGAAGGGTTGCATGACCTCACTTCAATCACAGACCCCGAAACTCAGGAATTCACGCCGCTACCTCCTTAACCGTCTGCTGCTCAATCAGCGCTTCGCCCTGGGTCTCCTAATTGTTCTTCTTTTCGTGGGTTTTGGGATCGCCACTCCCGCATTCTTCAACGGTGAATTCGTTGTCTTCCCACTTCTGCGTGACACGGCAACTTTCACAGTTGTCGGACTGGCCCAACTGTGCGCCCTGTCAATCGGACACATGAATCTTGCGGTGGGGCGCATGGCTGCGGTTTCTGCCATGACAGCTGGTTTTACGTACGAGAAATTTCACTTCGGTTTGATTCCGGGTGTCATTGTGGGTCTGGCAACTGGGGCAGCGGTCGGCGCTTTTGCCGGCTGGTTAATCGTGAAATCTCGCGTTAACTCTTTTGTCGTGACCCTGTCGTTGGACTTTGCACTCTTGGGACTTGTAACCCTCGTATATATCTCCTTCACAGATGCTGCCGCCTTTACGACGAAGCCGGCCGGTATGGATACGATCCGAAACGGTTCCTTGGGTGACTACTGCATCGGAAATCTATGTGGTCCAAGTCTGATACCACTGCTAGCAATCCCTTCTGTTGTCGCACTTGTCATCGTGTGGTGGATTTTTTCTAAGACGAAACTTGGTCGAGAACTGCTGGCCACTGGTGCCAATCTGCGAGCTGCACAACTTTCTGGTGTGCCGACCGAAAGACGGATAGTCACTGCGCACATGATGTCTGGTTTGCTGGCGGGGTTAGGCGGGTTGATGTTGGCGATGACAAGTGGGTCGTTCTCAGCAGCGGTTGGAAGCGAGTTTATGCTCCCCTCTTTCTTAGGTCCGATCCTCGGAGGCACGATTCTTGCCGGTGGCTCAGTGGCGGTCTTTGGAACAATGTTGGGAACCATGCTTACGCTCCTGATCCGCCAAGGATTGAGTGTGCGCGGTATTGGACTTGAAACATTAAACATCGCCCTGGGATCAGTGTTGCTTTTGGCTCTTTCCACTGAACGGCTACGCACCTTCATTGCAGTCCACCGGAAGAAAGGGGTTGAATGATGCGTGATCTCATTCCTGGACGATTTGCATTTGGCAAGACAAACTTAACTCTGCCCACGATCCTCATTATCGGATATGTAATTTTGGCCGCTGATTCGGGCGGAACTCTCCTTTCGAAGCAAGCCCTTCGCGGTATCCTGGCTTACCTCGCAGTCCCTATAATCATCGGCCTTGCCCAGATGGTTGTGCTCGCGATCGGTCAGATGAATCTTGCGATTGGCGCGATGGGTGGAGCAACTTGTGCACTTATGGCCACTCTCATGGCAGACCATCAAATCCCAGTTGCGCTAGCCCTCATAATCGGCCTCACCTTTGCGACACTACTCGGTGTGATCAATGGGATCTTGGTTGTCATAACTCAACTAAATGGGTTCATTATTACGCTGGGAACAATGACAATTCTTCTGGGAGTTCAGTATCGGTTAGTTCGGAGTTTCACTGTTGACAAGTATTCTTCGGCACTGCAGGAATTTGGTCAGCAGAATATTGCAGGAGTTCCATACCTTTTTATCATCGCTATCGCAGTAGCCGCGGTCTTATCGCTCTACTTCGCCAAAACGGCGTCAGGACGAAATCTATTAGCCACAGGTGGAAACGCTGTGGCGGCACGACTTTCGGGAATATCAAATGTTCGGTCGATCATTAAAGCGCACTTAATTTCGGGCATACTTGTGGGCGTCGCGTCAGGTCTATCGATCGCCTCACTTTCTGGTATTAATCGTTCAATTGGCGGTGACTGGTTGCTACCAAGTTTCGCAGCTCCAATAATTGGTGGCGTCTTGCTCAGCGGCGGTACCGTAGCAATCTTCGGAACGGTCATGGCTGCTGGTGTTGTGCGCCTGGTTGATGTTGCACGTGCTCAATATTCACTTGATCCAAGTTGGGTAAATTTTGTTCTTGGAATCATTGTGCTTTCGACTGTCGCCTTAAGCGAGTGGCGCAAGCGTCGAGCCGAAGAAAATCGAATTACGGTGAGAGCATGATGACCGAGCCGATTCTTACAGCGCACAATCTCTTTAAGGCATTTCCAGGCGTTCGCGCTTTGAATGGTGTTAATTTGACCTTACTACCAGGTACGATCCACGCTTTACTGGGCGAGAATGGTGCAGGAAAGTCAACATTGATAAAGATCTTGACGGGACTTTATCAAGCAGATAGCGGTGAACTAGTTCTTGCTGGCCGCCCGTTTGATTTTAAGTCGCCACATGAGGCAACGGTCGCCGGAATCGGTGTCGTGCATCAAGAACGAAATCTAGTCCCGAACTTCTCTGTCGCGGAAAATATCACGCTCCAAGATCCACCTCGTTCATTCGGTGTAGTGAATAAGCGGATTCAACGAGAACTGGCCCAGCAAGCTCTAGACACTCTTGGCGTGGAGTTAGATTTATCCGACAAGGTCACAGACCTTTCGGTCGCGCAGATGCAACTTGTTGAAATTGCAAAAGCACTGGTTATCGAGTCCAAGGTGCTATTGCTGGATGAGCCGACGGCTTCCATTACTGAGGTGGAGGCGGAAAAACTCTTTGATGTTTGTCGCCGCCTTGCCGCTCACGGGACGGCAGTAATTTTTGTCAGTCATAAACTGGAGGAAGTCTTCGAACTATGTGATGTGGTAACCGTTCTTCGCGATGGTGTAAGTGTCTTGGAATCCGCAAAACTAAGTGAATTTACGATGGATCAGATTGTGGACTTCATGGTTGGACGTCAATTCGCCCACAGAATAGTTTCGAAACGTGACATCGATAGATCTGGGACACCAGCGCTTCGGCTGTCTGGAATCTCAACAAGTATTGGACACAGAGACGTGTCCTTCGATGTTTATCGAGGCGAGGTCGTTGGGCTCTATGGCCTTGTTGGGGCTGGGCGTTCTGAGTTGGCTCGTGCACTCCTCGGACTTCATCCCATAATCTCAGGGCAACTCGAATTGAATGGTAAAGCGATTCGAATTAAGCATGTTCGTGACGCTGTACACAAACATGGGATTGGCTATGTGACGGAAAATCGGAAGGACGAGGGTCTATTTCTAGACTTCGACGTACGAACAAACATTGCCGTTACGATTTGGCAGAAGATTGCCAAGAGATTTGGACGAATCTCGGTAGTTGATGAAGATCGCATCGCATCAAAGTATGTCGAGAGGCTGAGTATCAAGGTTTCCTCTACTGAGCAACTAGCGGGACAACTTTCTGGTGGAAATCAGCAGAAGGTAAGTCTGGCTCGCTGGCTGGCTGCGGAGACCAGGATCCTCTTCATTGATGAACCAACTGTAGGCATTGACGTAAGAACCAAAGCAGCGTTTCACGATTTGATTCTAGAACTTGCTGATCAGGGCCTTGCTATCGTACTTATTTCTAGTGACTTACCTGAGGTCGTGGCGTTAGCCGACCGTATCGTGGTTGTACATGGGTATCGGACGCTTGAAACAATAGAGAACGATAAAGATTACCCGACCATGAGTAAGCGGATCATGACGCGTATTCAGTCGATGACCAAGGCGGCCTAGTGAGGAAGACGCAAGCCCTGCATCCCGCCGTCAACTGCGACTGACGTGCCAGTTGTGGATCCACTCAAGGGGCTTGCGAGATAGCAGATCGCATGAGCTACCTCATCTGCGGTAACGAGCCGCCCGAGCGGTTGACGGGATTCCAGGGCGGCACGCTCCAAGACGGAATCCGCTGCGGTAGCTAGTAGGCGTTGGACCCACGGGGTATCAGCGGTTCCAGGGTTGACACAATTTACTCGTATGCCATCTTTAAGGTGATCTGCAGCCATCGCCAGCGTGAGCGATAGGACCGCCCCTTTGGAGGCGCTATATACGGCACGCTGCGGTAAGCCGGCAGTTGCCGCGATAGAGCAGGTGTTCACGATACTGGCAGATTTGCTCAGTCGAAGTAGCGGCAGTGCATAGCGTGAAACCCGAGCGATTCCGATCACGTTGATATTCAAGACTTGTTGCCACGTCTCATCTGTGGCCGTCTCGATAGTTCCAACGGCTCCGATACCCGCGTTGTTCACCAAGATGTCGAGTCGGGATATGTGATTGGACAACTCGACGAACGCGGTCGCCACAGATTCCGTATCGCCGATATCGCATCTAATCCAGGTGGCGATGTCGGACATGTCGCCTTGCGACAGATCAAAGCCAAAGACCTTTGCGCCGCGGCGGGCAAGCTCCTGGGCCGTTGAGAGGCCAATTCCAGATCCAGCCCCAGTTACAACTGCATTGAGCCCTTCAAATTTCACTGTTCTTCCTTATCTCGTTTTCCATATAGGTCCTGATGGAAAGCTGTATTGGGCAATGCTCTCCTCCAACATTTCCGCACCCCCGCCAGGCTCAGTGGGTGGCATATAGCATCCACGGAGGATTCTGGTGGGGACAACGAAGTGCTCATGAAGGTGGTCCACATATTCAACGATCCGGTCAGGCTGGACTCCACCAACTGCAACTGCATCAAACATAGCCAGGTGCTGCACCATCTCGCACAGACCTACGCCACCAGCGTGCGGGCATACGGGTAAACCGAACTTGGCGGCGAGCAGCAGTATCGCCACATTTTCATTCACGCCGGCAACTCGCGTTGCATCTATTTGGACGAATGAAAGGGCGCCCGCTTGCATCATCTGCTTGAACTGGATTCGATTTGCCACGTGTTCACCCGTGGCGACTCGGATCGGAGAAATTGCTCGTGCTATTGCGGCGTGACCGAGAATGTCATCAGGTGAAGTAGGTTCCTCGACCCAATGCAGATCCACGTCACCCAGGGCTTTGAGCCATCTGATCGCCTCTGGTACATCCCATACCTGATTGGCGTCGACTGCCACCTTGATCTTGGGTCCGACTATTTTGCGGGTGAGACGAAGACGCCGGATATCGTCTTCGAGGCAGACTCCGCACTTGAGTTTGATCATGCTGAAGCCCTGATCCACCGCTTCTAGCGAAAGCCGGACCATCTCTTCATCGCTGTAACCCAACCAGCCTGGGGTCGTCGTATAGGCAGGCAAGCCATTAGTTAGCATCACCTCTTCATTCTTGGCTTTGGTTAATGCCGCGTGTTTGAGAATCTCTAGAGCTTCTTCGCGCGTAAGAACATCGGTCAAATAGCGGAAATCAACCAGATCGACCAATTCCTCCGGTGACATATCGGCCAACGTCTTCCAGAGAGGCTTACCCTGTCGCTTCGAAACTAAGTCCCAGGCTGCGTTGATCACCGCACCAGCGGCCATATGGATCAAGCCCTTCTCAGGCCCGAGCCAGCGCATTTGACTGTCGCGGACCAGGCTTCGGGCAAAGTCGCCCATCGAATGAGAGAGTTCATCAATGTCTGCGCCGACAACCGCTTTGGCTAGAAGTTCTATCGCCATGGACTGGAGATCGTTCCCTCTACCAATCGTGAAGACCAGCGAGTGACCGGAGAGCCCTGGGTCGTCGGTCTCGAGAATGAGATAGGCGGCGGAGTAATCGGGATCCTGGTTCATGGCATCCGAGCCATGTAGACCCTTGGAGGTGGGGAACCTGACATCTACGGTTCGGAACCCAGTGATAGTTGGCACGGAACACCCCTTTCCTTCTTGGGCAAACCCTATAGGATTTGATAAGTCGGTTCTACTGCCTGGGGGAGACACATGTCAGAGGGATCTGGGCGCCACAGTGAGAAAGTCCAATTGACGAAAACAGGTCTGGCAATAAGTCGATTAGCTCTTGGCACCGCACCGTTTGGCGGTCTCTTCACTTCAATTTCTGAGTCCGATGCCGACGAAGTGGTAGCGGCCGCTTTTGATGAAGGGATTAACTATTTTGATACTGCGCCACTCTATGGGCATGGACGTTCGGAGATCCGGCTCGGTCGTGGGCTAGCTCGCGCCAAGGCGCCTTTCGTTCTGTCCACAAAAATCGGGGAGGTACTCAACCCCACTGAGAATGCAGATACCTCGTGGTTCGCCGATGCAGATCGAGGGTTGGAACCGGTTTTCGATTTTTCCCGCGAAGGCGTGCTCCGCTCAATCGATGAGAGTTTGAAACGCCTCGGGGTCGACCACATTGACATCGTTTATATCCATGACCCCGACAATCACGTTGATGCGGCATTGAATGAAAGCTATCCAGTCCTACATGAGTTGCGCTCGCAGGGTGTCATTAAGGCGATTGGCATAGGAATGAATCAGAGCGCAGTGCCCACGAGGTTTGTTAATGAGACCGACATAGACGTCGTCCTTATTGCCGGGCGCTATACCTTGTTAGATCAGAGCGCACAGAGCGATCTTTTTCCTGCTGCGCTCAGGAAAAAAGTGGCAATCGTGATCGGCGGTGTTTATAACTCGGGTGTCTTGGCAAACCCTAACCCCGGTGCAACATACGACTACCTACCAGCCTCTGAGGAAATTATTTTCCGCGCGCGACAGGTGCGTGATGCTCTATCTGAATATAACGTTTCACTCACCGCCGCAGCTTTGCAATTTCCACTACGTCACCCCGCGGTTACTGCCGTCTTGACCGGCTCTCGAAGCGCCAAAGAGCTCCGCTCGAATATCGAAGACTTTGATCGCGCAATAGGGGATGAGGCCTGGAAGGCGTTAGAGGATCTTGGATTGGTTGCACAAATACCATGATCCGAATCGGGCAAGTAATTGGGATGCCGGCTAAGAACTCTGACGAGTATGAACGACTCCACGCCGCAGTCTGGCCAGAAGTTCTGCGGACGCTGAAGCAATGCAAGGTACAGAACTACTCGATATTCAAATACGGCGAACTCCTCTTTGCTTACATGGAATACATAGGCGACGATTTCGACACCGACATGGCGCGAATGGCGGCGGATCCAAAGACTCAAGAGTGGTGGGCGATATGTGGACCGCTACAGCGCCCAGTATCGGATCGAAAATCAGGTGAATGGTGGAAGACATTGCCGGAGATTTTCCATATGGATTGAGAGGCACATATGAAGTTCGGTCGAAGTTCAACTCCGAGCAATTCGTTTCAATTAGTCGTGGAAGAAAAGGGGCAGTTCACAACGGTAACTGGGCTGGATTCACTTTCCGCCGTGTTGCAGGTGACCAAGCACGAACTTCGTGAACTCATTGCAAATTCGTCACGCGAGAGAATCGCCTCCCCGCGACTACTTGCACCAGTTTCAAGCGAGACAGAAGTGTGGGGAGCCGGTGTAACGTACCTACGCTCGCGTGATGCACGTACGCGTGAGAGTGTGAACCCAAACGTCTATGAGCGTGTGTATGAAGCGGATAGGCCCGAACTTTTTTTCAAATCAACCGCGAGCCGAGTGGTTGGACATGGGCAGAAGATAGGCATCCGATTCGATTCAATTTCGTCAATTCCCGAACCAGAAGTGGCCATAGTAGTTAACCGTTTTAGGGAAGTAGTCGGATACACAATCTGCAATGACGTGACTGCACGTAGCATCGAGGGCGATAACCCGCTGTACCTGTCGCAAGCAAAGATCTACATTGGTTCGACGGCTCTAGGTCCAGATATAACGCCGGTTTGGCAGGCCCCGCACGTTAGTGAAATGGGCATCCGAGCGGAGATTGTGCGTGGAGGGGCACCCGTGTGGAGAGCAGAGACTTCGCTTAACGAGCTACACCGTACCTTTGACGATCTGATCGAGTATCTCTTCCGTTGTCAGACGTTTCCGCATGGCGTCATTCTTTCTACCGGAACGGGCATTGTGCCTCCACCTGATGTTCACCTTCAAAGTGGCGACTTTGTAAGAATTGAGGTTGACGGGATTGGCGAATTAGTCAACGAAGTTAAGGCGATACCTGCTGAAACTTCCGATCTAAGAGTCGGGATTTTCTAAAATGATCTCGCATGTTGTGTGGGCTGAGTGGGATGACTTGAAAATTCCCGATGGGTTTAAACGTCTATCACCCGCGTCAGCGCCTCTGGATGGAGGGAATCTAGGCGAGATCACTTATTTTGCTCCCCCCTATATGGGTGGGAGGGACGCCCTTCTGCCAATTCTTCAAATGCCAAACCTGAGAGTCATTCAACTGCCCAATGCCGGGTACGAGGACGCTCTGGAGTTTATGCGGCCGGGAGTAACTCTGTGCAACGCCCAAGGTGTGCATGACGCTGCTACCGCTGAACTCGCAATCGGTCTGACGATTGCTTCGCTGCGTGGCTTTCCCGTCTTCCTGCATAATCAGTTTGAAGGGAAATGGGTTCATGAACGACGTAAGTCCCTTACCGATAGCAGGGTTGGCATTGTTGGCTTTGGTTCCATTGGGCAGATGATTGCTCGCAATTTAAGCGGTTTCGAGGTTGAGACGATTGGCTTTTCGCGGTCAGGTTCTAACAGATCTAAGAAATTGCCTGAACTCGATGGTGAGTTGCCAAACCTCGACGTTGTTATCCTCGCGTTGCCACTAAATTCTGAGAGTCGCGGGTTATTCGATGCTAGACGGCTCGCACTCATGAAAGATGGGGCTTTGATTGTAAATGTTGCGCGCGGTTCAATTATTGAGACGGCTGCGCTGGTCGCTGAACTGAATTCGGGGCGGATCCTTGCTGCCCTTGATGTCACCGATCCCGAACCGCTGCCACGCGGACACCCGCTCTGGAGTGCGAAGGGGATTCTTATCTCACCTCACGTGGGCGGAGATTCACCTGCATTCGAGCCTCGCTTCCGACACTTGGTGGAGGATCAATTGCAGCGTTTGAAAGTGGGAGAAGTACTTAGGAACATCATCATCAACGGCGATGAAACACGCGAGAGAGAAACAGACCATGCGAATTGATTCGCATCATCACGTCTGGGATCTAACTGTCAGACCACAAGACTGGATAACGGGCGAAGCCATGGATTCGCTCCTGCGAAACTTCTCGCTCGACGACTTGAGAGCTCCAGCGGCCGCAGTTGGTGTTACACATACAGTGCTGGTGCAAACCGTCGATTCCTTTGATGAGACTCCCGAACTTCTTTCGTTAGCACAGGATGATGAACTGGCGGTTGGCGTCGTAGGTTGGCTGGATATGGAGTCGCCAACTGCGGAAGAGAAATTGGAAGGGTACCTAGATCATCCTGGCGGTTCACATCTGGTCGCCATTCGTGATCTTGCCCAATATAAGGCTGACCCAAATTGGTTAGTGCGCCCAGAAGTTGTGGCCAATGTGAACATGCTGGGCAAACATGACCTTACCTACGACCTCCTTACTCTGCCTCCTCAACTGTCGGCGGCAATAGATCTGGTGAAGATGTGTCCTGAGGTCTCTTTCGTTTTGGACCACATCTCAAAGCCTTATATCGCCAGGGGCGAAGTGGAGCCATGGGGCGGGCTAATCCGGGAACTTGCCCTTTCGCCCAATGTAGTTGTGAAAGTGTCGGGGATGGTGACAGAAGCCAACTGGCACTCGTGGAAACCTACCGACTTCCAACCGTATCTAGATGTTCTACTCGAGGCGTTCGGCCCGAAACGACTGATGTTTGGTTCTGACTGGCCCGTCTGTCTCTTGGCAGGCACTTATGCAGAGATCGCGAGTTTGGCCGAATTCTTAACCACTGTCCTTAGTCCAACTGAAAAAGAAGAATTCTGGAGTGGCACAGTCAAACGCGCGTACCGACTACAAATTTAGCCTTCGAAGTTGCGGACTCTCGACTTGATCACGCCGATCCCGTCAATTCCGGTAGTCACTTCTTCTCCAGCTCTTAGGTATCGCGTTGGGTTCCAACCCATTCCGACACCTTGCGGTGTACCGGTGTTGATGACATCTCCAGCATTCAACTCCATGAACTGACTTATGTACCAGACAACGAAATCGATCCCGAAGATCAGATCACTCGTGCGTGAATCTTGACGCTTCTCGCCATCGACGGTGCACCAGAGTCGTACGTCTTGTGGGTCGAAGGAATCAGCCGTGACGATGACAGGTCCCATCGGATTGAACGTTGGAAAAGATTTTCCTTTCACCCATTGTCCGCTCCGTTCGATCTGCCAGTGTCGTTCGCTAACGTCCTGACTTATCGAGTAACCGAGAATGTGCTGCCGAGACTCTGCCGGAGATCTGAGATAAAGGGCGCTCGACCCGATCACCACCGCGAGTTCAACTTCGTAGTCGGTCTTTTCGCTGGAGGGCGGGATCACAATGTCATCATTAGGGCCGACCAAAGTATCTGGAGCCTTCATGAATACGATCGGTTCAGTAGGTGCGGTGGCTCCAGTTTCAATGGCGTGCTGGGCGTAGTTAAGACCGACACAAATGATCTTTGTCGGGCGAGGAAGCGGTGCTCCGATTCGATAGTCGACCAGGTTCACCTTCGGGAGCATCGACAAATCACTCTCTTTAACCTTTTCCAGTGCTCCTGCTTCAAGTTCCATGCGCCCCCAATCGCGCACTAGATGGTCTACGAAGATTGCTTCGGTCGGGCTCGTAATGACGGCCGGACGCTCATGACCATAGACACCAAGGCGCGCGATTTTCATTCTGACTCCTCTGACTCTCGAATTATCTCTCAGATCCTATAGGCTTTTTGGAAGCCTCCGCGTAGCATTGAGGGAAATGAATGAGCAAACGCCCCCCAAGCCCCTGCGAAGCGCCGACTGGTTTGCCGCACCTGGGAGGAATGGCTTCATCCACCGCTCATGGATGAGAAATCAGGGATTTGCTCCAGACGTATTTGATAACAAACCAGTTATTGGCATTGCATCTACCTGGTCAGAGCTCACCCCTTGCAACGCCCATCTGCGCCTTCTCGCGGAATCCGTAAAGCGTGGAGTTTGGGAGGCCGGGGGTTTTCCTCTCGAATTCCCTGCCATGAGCTTGGGTGAAAGCATCATGCGCCCCACTACCATGCTCTATCGAAATTTGCTCGCTATGGAAGTTGAAGAGTCAATCCGAGCCAATCCGCTCGACGGAGTTATTTTACTTTCTGGGTGCGATAAGACAACCCCTGGGCTCCTTATGGGGGCAGCTAGTGTGGATCTACCGACGTTGATGATCACTGGTGGACCTATGCTCAACGGCAAATTTCAAGGACGTGATATTGGATCTGGCACTTCGGTTTGGCAGATGAGTGAAGACGTGCGTGCGGGTAAAATGAGTGTCGAGGATTTTGCCGAGGCCGAGAGTTGCATGTCGCGAAGCGCAGGTCACTGCATGACGATGGGTACCGCGTCGACCATGGCGTGTATTGCTGAGGCGTTGGGGGTGCAGATGCCTGGCTCTGCAGCTATTCCTGCCGTCGACTCGCGTCGCATGGCCCTATCTCAAATGGCTGGCCGTCGTATTGTACAAATGGTGTTGGAAGGTCAGGTGCTCTCGTCGGTACTTACACGCACTGCCTTTGAGAACGCCATTAAGGTGAACGCAAGCCTCGGTGGCTCTACCAACGCAGTTGTACATCTGCTTGCTCTCGCAGGGCGAGTTGGTGTCGACCTCACCCTTGATGATTTTGAGTCGTTGACATCTCGGATTCCAGTACTCGTAAATCTGATGCCATCAGGCAAGTTCTTGATGGAGGATTTCTTCTATGCCGGTGGTGTTCCAGTTGTCATGAATGAGATCCGCGAACATCTTGATTTAGAGCACGTGACCGTAACTGGTCATACCGTTCGCGAAAACATCGTCGGGGCTCAGAACTGGAATGAGTCGGTGATCACTCCACTTGATAGACCATTCCAACCAGCAGGGGCTGGCACCGTCGTGCTACGTGGTTCACTGGCACCAGATGGCGCTGTATTGAAAGTATCCGCTGCCTCTGCGCACTTACTAAAGCATCGTGGCAAGGCGCTTGTCTTTGATGACATAGAGGATTACTTGAAGGTGGTAGATGACGAAAACCTCGACGTCACGAAAGACACCATCCTTGTAGTTCGAAATGCTGGACCCAAGGGTTATCCAGGGTTTCCTGAGGTCGGGAATATGCCTCTACCTCGGCGACTGTTGGATGCTGGAGTCACCGATATGGTGCGGATTTCGGATGCTCGTATGAGTGGTACAGGTTATGGCACGGTCGTACTCCATGTTGCGCCTGAGGCGGCTGTCGGTGGGCCACTTGCACTTGTCGAGACTGGTGACGAAATTTTGTTGGACGTACACGAGCGAAAACTCGAGCTTCAGGTTGATAGCAATACCTTAGATACTCGCCGAAAGGCGTGGCGTGCCCCAGAGCCAGTAGCCAACCGCGGCTGGATGCGTCTCTATGTAGAACACGTCATGCAAGCAAGTGAGGGTGCTGATCTCGACTTTCTTGTCGGAGGTAGTGGAAACACGACCCCGCGCCACTCCCATTGATCAGTTGTGTGGGTCGCCAGGCTGTAGAGGCAAGCGGAGTTTGACGAAATCTGAATTGAGTTCTGAAAGACTCGCGATTCCGAGCAATTTCATGGTGTTCTGAATTTCATCTCTAAATATTTCAAGAGTACGTTCGACTCCCGCTTGACCGCCGGCCATTAGGCCATATAGATACGCCCTGCCTACCAAGACTCCTTTGGCGCCCATCGCCATGGCTGCTAGGACATCGCCACCCGACATCACGCCACCGTCAATATAGACATCAAGTCGATCTCCGACCGATGCGACAAATGTGGGCAAGACTTCCAGCGGCGCGGCACCGCGATCCAATTGCCTACCGCCGTGGTTAGAAATGATTATCCCATCCACTCCAAGATCCGCGAGTAAAACGGCATCTGCGATCGTTTGAACTCCTTTAACGATTAGAGTTCCACTCCAAGTTTGTCGTAGCCAGGCAATATCTGACATCGTCGCGGAGGGGTCAAATACTTGATCGGCAAGTTCGGGAAGAGATTTGTTGTAATTTTTAAATGTTGCAAACTCGAGTGGCGCGGTGGTTAAGAGATTGAACCACCATGGCACATGCAAGGCCATATCGAAAAATGTGCTGGGGCGAATTTTTGGTGGAACCGTGAGACCATTTCGAGTATCTCGCAGACGCATACCACTCACTGGAGTGTCGACCGTCAAGACCAGGACTTCATACCCGCCTTCGCGTGCACGAATAACGAAATCATTGCTCTGCACGCGATCTTTCCATAGATACAATTGAAACCAGCGGCGCACTCCCGGCACTTCTGCAGCAAGGGCTTCCACTGAAGTGGTCCCCATCGTAGATAGGCAATAGGGGATACCAAACCTTTCCGCAGCGCGCGCGACAGCAGGTTCACCTATGTAATGCATCATGCGTGTGTAGCCGGTAGGAGCCAAGATGAGCGGCAACTCGCTACGCATCCCAGAAATGGTGATACCGGTGTCCACTTTCGACACATCACGCAAGACCCGCGGATGGAACTCAACACTCGAGAAGGCGCTCCGGGCACGCGAAAGACTCAGTTCATCAAGTGCGGCGCCTGCGACATAATCGAAAACAGAGGCGGGAACGCGATGTTTTGCGATTTTCGCCAAATCACCGATGGTAAGAGCACGCTCGAGAGCCAATTTTCCCCGTCGCAAGGTGGGTCTGTGCAGGCCGAGCAGCGGTTTAACATCGCGCCACCTGGGTACTTGCCGCTTAATGGTCACAGGTAGATCAAAGCATAATCCTATACGATTTGGCGAGCCTTTCCTTGAGGCAACTTATAGGCGGACCTCAAGTCCTATGAGTTGCCCAACCCTGGCCTGCCATTTGGGGCAATGGCCAATGATGGTCTCCAAACTGAAAAAGCTTTCTGAGCGATGTCACCGTGTCTGCGACGGTTCGGCAAATTCTTTGCTCAACCAATTGACTGCCGATGCCACTGGTCTGGAAGTCGTTGCTGGTCCGGTAGAAGCAACAGTCATGGGGAATCTGGTTATGCAGGCTCTTCTGGATGGTTCAATCGCCTCACTTGACGATGTTCGCGACATGATTGCACTGTCGTTTCAAACGAAGCGGTACACGCCAACTCGTGGAACGGATTGGGATGCGCTTCAGTGTCGAATCGCACACTGGAGCAGGCTCATTCCAAGCACGTGAGCGGAGCCACCGCTCGGGGTGAGCGGAGCCACCGCTCGGCGGAAGTCTTGACGGGAGGAATGCCCTACTCCACGGGCACGTATACGCGACTTCCTAAGCTCACGAACTCTGCCGACTTCTGCTGCATTCCTTCCTCAGCAATCCGTTTGAGGTCGTGGGAGATTTTCATGGAGCAGAACTTGGGCCCACACATCGAACAGAAGTGTGCGCTCTTCGCGGGTGATGCTGGCAGCGTCTCGTCGTGATAAGACCGCGCCCGCTCCGGGTCGAGCGATAGGTTGAACTGGTCCTCCCACCGGAACTCGAAACGCGCCTTAGAGAGTGCATCGTCCCAAGCTTGGGCGGTTAGATGGCCTTTCGCTAGATCTGCAGCATGCGCTGCGATTTTGTAGGCGATGACGCCGTCTTTGACATCTTCGCGATTTGGTAGGCCGAGGTGTTCTTTGGGCGTCACGTAGCAGAGCATTGCGGTGCCATGCATAGCGATTATCGCCGCGCCAATTGCTGACGTGATGTGATCGTAGGCCGGCGCAATATCAGTGGTTAGCGGTCCGAGTGTGTAAAACGGCGCATCGGCGCACCACTCCTTCTGCTTATCAATATTCTCTTTGATCTTGTGCATGGGGACATGTCCTGGTCCTTCGTTCATCACCTGGACGTCGTACTCCCAGGCGATCTTGTTGAGTTCACCTTGGGTCTTTAATTCAGCAAATTGGGCTTCGTCATTTGCATCTGCAATCGATCCTGGACGCAAGCCATCGCCGAGAGAGAAGGCGATGTCGTAAGAGGCGAAAATCTCGCAAAGTTCTCGGAAATGCGTGTAGAGAAAGTTCTCTTCATGACGGGCAAGACACCACGCTGCCATGATCGCTCCACCTCGGGAGACGATGCCAGTAACTCGGTTGGCGGCAAGCGGAATGTGCTGAAGTAGAACGCCAGCATGGACCGTCATGTAGTCGACGCCCTGTTCTGCTTGTTCAATTATGGTGTCGCGATAAATCCTCCACGTCAGCAACTGCGGATCTCCATCGACTTTTTCAAGCGCTTGATAGAGCGGTACGGTGCCAATCGGCACTGGCGAGCTGCGAATGATGTTCTCGCGCGTCGCATGAATATGTTTGCCCGTAGATAGGTCCATCACGGTATCGGCGCCCCACTTGCAGGCCCACGTCATCTTGTCTACCTCTTCACCGATCGACGAGGAGACCGCCGATGTACCGATATTGGCGTTGATCTTGACCAAGAAGCGTGCGCCGATAACCATCGGTTCAGATTCAGGATGATTGACGTTGTTTGGCAAGATTGCTCGACCGACCGCGATCTCGCTGCGCACGATTTCTGGGTCTAATCCCTCACGGATTGCTGCGAACTCCATCTCAGGTGTTATCACGCCTGCTCTCGCGTAATGCAGTTGAGTTACTCGGTGGTTATTCTTTGCCCGCAGAACAGTGCGGCCATTATTAGCAGGTCCTTCTGCGATCTGAGATTCGACATCGCCTCGCTCATGAATCCACGCTGTCCGCATCGGCGTGAGCCCGATCTCTGGATCACAACCTGGGCCAGATGTGTCATATAGCCGGAGAGCCGGCTCGTCGCCAGTGAGGATTACTTCACGAAAGGGGACCTGGATATCTGGACGAGAGCCAGTTACGTAAATTTTGCGTTGAGTTGCTTCTATATTGGTAGACATCATTAACATCCCTACTTCCTTCGCCGGCATGACCCGGATCAGGTTCAAGCGGTCGGGGACTCGCAGTCCCCCTCTCGGCCCGGTGCTACCGGACTCCCGCGGGGTGGATCGAACCCTCACAGCATAATCGATTTGTCCGGGAGGGCCCCCTCTACGACTCTGTTGTGATAAATCCAGACGTCCTAAGATCCCTTCGGTTTTCCACCTAAAACCCCCTCGGTTTTCCACCTAAAACCCCCTCGGTTTTCCACCTTTATGGTAATATCTTGCCATGGCTGGACCATCAAAAAACATGGTTTCCCGTCGCCTCCTATCAATAGTTCAGGCACGTCTTAGCGAAGAGCCCGTAATACTGCTTCAAGGGCCACGCTCGGTGGGTAAGTCATCACTACTCCGCGAGATTGCCATCAAATGTGGCGCCTCAGTACTGGACTTGGATGACCTGGCAACCAGGGATGCCGTAGCCGCTGACCCAGGTACCTTCGTCGCGGGGCCATCTCCGGTATTCATTGACGAGTATCAGAAAGCTCCGTTAGTGCTTGATGCCATCAAGGCCGAACTCAACCGGGACGGTTCACCGGGCCGGTTCATAATCACCGGGTCCACCAGACACGATGCTTTACCTGCTGCCGCCCAAGCCCTAACCGGTCGTTTGCACAGTTTGCCTGTCTATCCGCTTTCTCAGGGTGAGATAGCCGGTGTTACTGAGCATCTAATAGTGGATCTATTTGCAGACCCGACTGCAGTTGTACCTGCCCCCGTATCAACTACGACAAGAGACGAGTACATCGAGCGCATAGTGGTCGGCGGATTTCCTATGTCCCTGAACCGCCCAAGTGCCGCATCACGTAACCGCTGGTTCGACGACTACATACGCCTGACACTCGAACGCGACGTGCGGGAACTTAAAAAGGTCAGACAGGATGCAGCACTTTCGCAGGTTCTCGGCAAGTTGGCAGGACAGACTGCCCAGGTTCTAAATGTGAACCAAGTCGCTTCGGATCTTCGTCTGAGCGAACATCTAGTCAGTAGCCATACGAAACTTTTAGAAGCCGTGTTCTTGGTTCATCGACTGCCAGCTTGGGGAACGACCCTTACGTCCCGATCTAGTTCAAATCCAAAAATCCATGTAATGGACTCGGGGGTGGCGACCCGACTGCTTCGCCTTTCACCGGAAAAGCTTGCCAAACGTCACCCGGCTTCGCTGACCGAGCTCGGGCACCTGCTGGAAACTTTCGTAGTTGGCGAACTGATGCGTCAAGTGTCGTGGCTAGATGGTTTCGCTGGAGTCGGCCATTGGCGAACTTGGGACGGGGACGAAGTTGATTTGGTGGTCGAGCGAGACGACGGCGCCATTATTGCCTTCGAGGTCAAGACCAGTTCTCGGGTACGGGCAGAGGGCTTCAATCCCATGCGCAAGTTGCGCGACAGGATGGGTGATGCGTTTCTTGCTGGCGTTGTCCTGCACCTCGGGCAACGCACCTATACTTTCGAAGATCGTCTTCATGTCATGCCAGTGGATCGGCTGTGGGCTCCGTAAGAGCCTTCTATTTATGACTAGAAGTCCCACGTTGTTTAGTACAACTTCCAGTTCGGTCGGAGATGGAAAACTTTTGCAGTGCTTGTCGGAGCAGGGCCAGCGCGATACGCGCAGTGTCACCATGGGTCACAACGATAACTTGACCCTCAAACTTTCGCCGCTGGTTGGGTGCCACGGCGGATCGATTGAACGTGCCCTATACGTCACCATTTTTCCTGGTACCACCGTGTCGGAGCGATGAGGCCCATTCCTTGAATCGCTGAGCACTGCTCGGCTGATGGCTTCTACCAGCAAGGACAAGCCGCTGGTAGGGCCGGGTTACCGTACCCCTGCCACCTAGGGAGGTACGGATAAACATTTACTACTTGGTGCGGTCCTGGCGAACATTCCTGGGATCAAGGAACACATCGAGCAGACAGCATTCACGACATTCCTTGCCGGTGTTGGATCTATCCTTCTGACCTTCCTCGCTGGAGCGGAAATCGATCCGGTTTCGCTGAAGAAACACTGGAAGGCAAGCCTGACGATCGGGGTGATCTCGTTCCTATTGCCATTCCTCGGTGCGTTCGGCTTCAGCAGGTTCGTGCTCGACTGGAACCTGTAGGCAGCAGAGATCAGCGGTATCGCCCTCAGCACGACTTCGGTCGCCGTGGTCTACGCCGTGATGGTGGAGACGGGACTCAACCGGGAGGACATTGGCAAGTTCATCCTCGCAGCGTGCTTTGTCACCGACCTTGGGACAGTCATGGCACTCGGCGGATTGTTTGCAACCTACGGGTGGTTGCTCCTGGTGTTCGTCATCGTCACTGCCGTTTCCTTGTTCCTGCTGCCACGGGTCATGCGAATAGTCATCGCCCAGGTTGGGCATCGGGTTAGCGAGCCCGAGGTGAAGGTGATCTTCGTTGTGCTGATGGCTCTCGGCGGGCTGGCGACGGCTGCCGGAAGTGAGGCTGTCCTCCCCGCGTATGTTGCCGGGCTCGTCGTAGCTGGAGTGTTCATGCAGGATCGGGTCATTCTTGACCGCATCCGTACGATTGCCTTCGAACTTTTGACACCATTCTTCTTTCTGCGAGCCGGAACGCTCATCTCTGCACCTGCCCTTGTCGATAGTGCTGGGGTCATCGGAGCACTGTTCTTCGTGAAGATGGTGACCAAGTTCGTCGGCGTGTGGCTGACCTCGACTGCGTTCCGTATTCCGATCCGAGAGCGGACCTACATGACTCTTCTGATGGCAACCGGACTGACCTTCGGCTCCATCGCTGCACTCTTCGGGCTGAACCATCACCTCATCGACGAAGTCCAGTACACCGAGCTGGTCACGGTCGTCATCCTTTCTGCATTCATACCGACACTCATTGCCCAGCAGTTCTTCCAGCCAAAGCTTGCCGTCGGCGCTGAGATGGCCGAAGAAGAGGAGGCGCTTGCGGAGGGGGGTGTCTCGATCCTTCACCGTCGGAAAGGTTCTCGACAGACGCCACCGACTCCACCCTCTGGATGATGTGAGGCTGAAGTGCAACGCGTCAGCCCTCTACGCCTGCCCATTGATGATTCAACAATCTGTCCAGTAAAAAGGCTACAATCTGTCCAGTAATTGAAAAAGGAGCAGAACGTGGATTACCAGCCAAGGCTATTGGATGGCGAACTCATGGATCGACTCAGGGCAACTGGGGCGGCCGTAATTCAAGGACCAAAAGGCTGCGGAAAAACCGAGACCGCCCGACAGCACACACGAAGTGAAATCACGCTAGATGACTCCGAAATAATGCGGTTAAGACTCGAGTTAAATCCGGTGTCCATACTGGATGGAGATTTGCCTCGATTGATAGATGAATGGCAAGAGCAGCCAAGAATTTGGAATTTGATTCGCCACAAGATAGATGAACGTAAGACACCTGGGCAATATGTCCTAACGGGTTCATCCGTACCGAGTGATGACGTTAGTCGACATAGTGGTGCGGCTCGTTTCTCGTTCTTAAAGATGAGACCGATGACACTTTTTGAAACTTCCCACAGTTCAGGGGAGATCTCTTTGCAAGATCTCCTTACAGGAAAGAAAGTATCTGGAGCGCAGAGTCTACTTTCGATTCCAGAGCTAGCGAAACAAATCGTTGTTGGCGGTTGGCCTGCTCACCTTGGCAAAGATGGGAAAAGTGGCGCTATTGCAGCACGAGAATACATACAGCAAATTTATGAAATAGATGGGCCACGAACGTCCAGTTTTGTGCGAGACCCCCGGTTATTTGAGAGAGTTCTAATTTCACTAGCACGAAATACTTCTACCGAGGTAACCAACGAGAAAATAGTTAGTGAAACAACCAGTGATGACAACCCTGTTAACCGAAAATCTGTGCTCGATGTGATTGCTTCGCTTGAACGCATTCTCATAATTGAGGATTTGCCAATTTGGTTCACGCACTTGCGTTCTAGAGCCATACTTAGAAAATCATCAAAACGTCATTTTGTGGATCCGTCCCTAGCTCTCGCTGCTCTGGGAGGTTCAGCCAAACGGCTTCTGGATGACTTGGAGTTCTTCAGTTTAATTTTTGAGTCATTAGTGATTCGGGATTTGCGAGTTTACGCGCAGACGATAGATGCCGATGTGTTTCACTACCGAGATAACAGCGGTTTAGAAGTAGATGCGATTGTTCAAATGAAAGATGGAACCTGGGGTGCCTTTGAAGTAAAACTCGGTTCAAGCGGTATTGACCAGGGGGCCCGAAACCTTCTTAAGCTAGCAAATGAAGTCGATGATAAGAAAGTTGGAAAGCCAGCAGTTTTAGCGGTTATTACTGCTTCAGACATAGGCGGGATCAGGAAAGATGGAGTCGCAGTAGTTCCGATTGGTTCACTCGGACCCTGATTTCCGTAACCTTTGATTTCAACAGGAGCGCTCATGGCCACGAAGAATCTGCTGAATCAAACTAAAGACCCTTTTCGACTAAGCGACGACGAGAGCCTGCTCGACATAAAAAAGATCCATTCATGGTTGTCAATCGAGAGTTATTGGGCTAAGGGAAGAGCCTTTGAACTTGTTGAATGGGCATTCACTTTTTCTTATCCACTGGGCGTCTATGAAGGTAAAACTCAGATTGCCGTCGCTCGGATTGTCAGCGACATCGCTATGTTCGCCTGGTTATGTGATGTGTTCGTTGATTCAAATTTCAGAGGCCGTGGGCTTGGTACCTGGCTTGCCGAAGCGACTGTCGAATGGGCCGAAAAGAGCGGTGTGAAGAGAATCGTCCTTGTTACCAAGGATGCCCATGAGGTTTATTCTCAAGCAGGTTTTCAAACACTGAAGGACCCAGGTCGTTGGATGGAAATTGATAACAGACCAACTCGATGAACTCCCCGTTTTTTAATATCACTCCTGCCACGCCGGCAAGACCTTCGCCTCGGAGTAGGGCGAGTGCGATACGTGCAGTATCACCATGGGTCACGACGATGACCCGACCATCTGCCTTCCCTCGTTGAAGTTCTTCAAATACGCGTTCGAGGCGGACATATACATCTTGCAAACTTTCACCGCCGGTTGGGCGCCAGAACGGGTCCATCCAGTTCGAAGGTTCGGTCTCGCGGTGTACGTCCACGGCCAACCTGCTCTCAAAAACACCCAGCGCTTGTTCGCGTAAATCGCGCTCCAATCGCAGTGGGATCGACAAACTCGTCGCGATCGTTCGCGCAGTTTCGACAGAGCGAACCAGGTCGCTGCTGAGAACCAGTTGCGCACCGCAATTAGCCAGACGCGCTGCCGTCTCCTCTGCTTGTTGCCTGCCGAGCGCGGTCAACGGAACGTGTGCTATCTGACCCTGGAGTCGACCTTCTACATTCCAAACGCTCTCGCCATGGCGAACCAGGAATACGGTCAGACCTCTATTCACTTGGCAAGGCTAGGGCAGAGTCAAGTGCCGCCTTGCGGTGATTGCCCAAAGCCGGTGTAGATTCCTGGATCGTAAGCGACGGAGAGGGAGGAAGCCGGTGTGAATCCGGCGCGGTCCCGCCACTGTCACCGGGGAGCAAACCTCAAGAACGGCCACTGCCCAACTGGGTGGGAAGGCTGAGGAGAGTTTCGATCCGGAAGCCAGGAAACTCCACCCGCCGATCCGTCAACCAGGGACGCGGATTCCCAGGGAAGGCATTCATAATGCACGCATTCGCTAAAGATTTGAACGCGAAGTGACTTCGAAGATCAGAGATAAAGAACGCACTTGGGCCCGTCCTGTGCCGCTAATTGGTGATGCCACATCTGCTAGCGATCGAGCAGGCGACCCGGCAGGGTGGGCATTTTCTTCCAATACCCGTCAAGCCATTTATGACGTAATTGATGCCAGACGGGATATCAGGCGCTTTCGACCAGACTCAGTGGCGCAGGAAGTTCTGGATCGCATTCTCACTGCAGCACATCACGGTCCTTCGGTCGGACATAGTCAACCTTGGCGTTTTCTAGTTGTGGCTGATGATTCCATTAGAGAACGCGCGGCTGGGTTCGCCGATCGGGAACGACTGCGCCAGGCAGATTTGCTCGAACCCGAGGCTGCTCGCCGATTACTAGATCTTCAACTAGAAGGTATCCGCGAAGCGCCACTTGGAATAGTGGTCTGTTGCGATCGACGAAGTGCAGCCACTGGGATCTTGGGACGAGCGACTTTTCAAGATGCTGATCTCTGGAGTTGTGCTTGCGCTATAGAGAACATGTGGCTTGCCGCACGGAGCGAGGGCTTGGGAATGGGTTGGGTAACTCTCTTCCAGCCAGCCGACTTAGCAGCGCTGTTAGATCTTCCTGAAGGTGTCGAAACGCTTGGGTGGCTCTGTCTAGGTTGGCCCGACGAACGACCCCCTGAGCCGGGATTGGTTCGTGCTGGTTGGTCTCGCCGATTGCCGTTGGCAGATGTGGTTTTTCAAAACACTTGGCCAAGGGGCGAAGATGAACCTGCTGCGCCCACTTCGCTTCTCCGTGCCCCTGATCAGAACGCAGTTGTCTCAGTTCGCGACGAAAGTGATCGACTGCTAACCACACCAGGTTCTTTAGGCGGGCTCGACCGCGCCGTAGATCGCAGCGCGGCTCTTTGCCACCCGCATCCAAATCGTGGTGTCCTGGTGATGGCCGCAAGTGACCATCCGGTTACGCGCCACGGCGTCTCTGCTTACTCTGCAACTGTTACGCGCGAAGTTGTTGAAGCGAGCTTGGCTGGCCAATCGGTCGGTTCTTCATTGGCGACGGCGGTGGGACTAGACGTTGTCGTCGTCGACGCCGGCATTGATAGGGATATCGACAGCGATTCGTTACTCGGGGCTAGGCTCGCACGGCCAACGGGCTTTCGAGGCGATCTTGTTGAGGCACCTGCCTTAGAGATTTTTGACGTAATTGCACTTATTGAAGCTGGACGAGTGCTCGCGAATGAACTTTCCGTTGATCACGGTCTGATTGCCATTGGCGAAGTTGGCATTGGTAACACCACAATCGCGGCAGCGCTCACCTGTGCTCTCTTACAACTCGCTCCCAATGAAGTTGTGGGATTGGGTGCTGGCTCCGATAGCGCAATGGTCGAACGGAAAGAGCGCGTTGTTGCGTCAGCGCTTGCTCGATCCCGAACTGCAAACCCACAGTTAGCGTCAGATCCGCTTGCCCTTCTTGCTGAGTTAGGAGGTCCTGAATTCGCTTTTCTAACTGGAGTGATTTTGGGGGCTAACGGAGCGAGCATAATTCTCGACGGCATGGCAACTACGGTCGCAGCGCTGATCGCCGTCCGCCTTGAGCCAGCGACTCAATCAGTATTGATCGCCGGTCAACGTAGCCGCGAACGTGGTCACAGCGCTTTGCTTATTGAACTTGGTCTTGAGCCGTTGCTAGATGTGCGGATCCGCGCTGGTGAAGGTAGCGGTGCGGCACTGGCAGCGTCGCTGCTAAAGACAGCGCTGCAGGCTCGGACTTTGATGGCTCGAGTGGAGTAGTGATGGGCCCCTATGGGGATGCCCTCGGTCTAGCTCTCGGGTATCTCTTTGATCTCGGCTTTGCTGATCCGCGACGTCGTCACCCGGTTGCTGCATTTGGACGACTTGCTGGCGCGCTTGAACGGGTTCTTTACCGCGATTCCCGAATCCGAGGCCTCTGGTTCACCTTGCTGCTTGTTGGGGGAGTGACTGCACTTGGGTATGCGATTTCGTCGCAAATTCACCACCCGCTGATTCACTTAGTCGTCGTTTCAATTGTCACTTGGGTAGTTCTCGGCGGTACGTCGTTGATAAGAGAGGGAAGCGCTATGGCGACTGCGCTTGAAAAGAATGATCTACCGACCGCGCGCACCCAACTTTGCTCGCTCTGCGGTCGCGATGCCACATCGCTTGATGCAAACGCTCTGGCACGGGCGACGGTTGAATCCGTCGCAGAGAACACTTCAGATGCGGTTGTTGCACCGCTTTTTTGGGGTGCTCTTTTTGGAATTTCTGGTCTCCTTGCCTATCGAGCGCTCAACACATTGGACGCCATGGTTGGCCACCGCTCACCACGTTATGCAAAGTTTGGAATGGCATCAGCAAGGTTGGATGATCTTGCTAACTTGATTCCAGCAAGGCTCACTGGGCTATTGACGGCGCTCTTTGCCCGAGTCGTGGGCGGATCTTCAGTTGAGAGCCTTCGAGTGATGTTCCGCGACGGCAGGCACCATCCCAGTCCCAACGCCGGACAGGTCGAAGCAGCTTTTGCGGGAGCTCTTGATCTTACTCTCGGTGGTATCAACACTTATGAGGGTGTCGTTGATGATCTCCCACGACTTGGTAGTGGACGAATCGCTGAAACTAGCGATATCGCAAGGGCGAATCAGCTATCGCGTGCAGTACAAGTTGGCGCTGTACTCATCGCGACCCTTGCCTCAGCCATCCTCTGGGGACATCCATGAGCGGCAGCGCCGCAGGCGCATAATGCCACCTATTGCATAACCGGCACTATGGATATATTATGTTACCGGTTCTCCCTCGATGGGCAGTTCCGATCTGAGGTGGTTTACGGCTATGGCCAGATACGTTGATGCGAGCTGGGAGGGTGTCGCTGGCGGGGCAACTCGTGCAGAGCGCCAACCATGTCGGTACCAGGCATATGCGCCGGATCCTCTAGTAACACGTCAAATAACGTTGCCTGCTGAAGCGGCCGCAGATCTTGCGGACGCTGAACGAGCGATCTTCGGATTGCAGGATGAACATGGGCGTGCGACAGATCTGGAAGGCCTTGCTCGCCTACTGCTCCGTTCTGAAGCTGTAGCTTCGTCTTTCATTGAAGGGCTGCAAATCAACGTGCGGCGCCTCGCAAAAGAACAGGCTGCAGTTGATAGCGGATTTGGTTCTCAAGATGAAACGGCGCGAGCCGTTCTTGGGAACATCACGGCGATGAACCAAGCACTTGCGATGGCTATCAAAGTGGAACCGATCACCGTTGACGACATCTGCGAAATTCACCGTCATCTCCTCGCTGCCAAAGACCAGGAACGGTACGCCGGAGTTATTCGTGATCAGCAGAACTGGGTCGGTGGGATCAATCCATGTCGCGCTGAGTACGTGCCACCCCCACCTGATCAAGTTCGCCCACTCGTGGAAGACCTTTGTGAATACATATCTGGCGATGATCATTCACCTCTACTTCAAGCCGCACTAGTACATGCCCAGTTTGAGACGATCCATCCGTTCGCGGACGGTAATGGTCGAACAGGTCGAGCACTCGTGCATCTTGTACTTCGCAGACGAGGCATAGCGCCACGTTATGTCCCGCCGATCAGTCTCATCATGGCAACGCATGCTCAGGTTTATGTAGCAGGGCTTACGTCATATCGGTACAGCGGGCTTGCTGATTCAGCGGACGCGCAGGCAGGGATGTTGCGTTGGTTGGATGTCTTCGTCTCCGACGTGTTACGCGCTTGTAACGATGCGGGCGACCTGATGCGAAAGATGGAGGAACTCCAAAGCGGATGGCGGAATCAGGTAGGCCGAGTTCGTGTGAACTCATCAGTTGATCTACTGCTCAAACAGTTACCAGGGATCCCCGTTCTCACGGTTGATACGGCGATGAAGGTGATTGGTCGGTCAAACACGAAGACGAATGAAGCAGTGAAGCAGTTGTTGGAGTGCGGCGTACTAAAGCAGATAACAATCGGTCGTCGGAATAGAGCATTCGAAGTGCCTAACCTATTGGCTGCGATCACCAGTTTCGAGAGAGTACTTGGCTCACCAACTGGAGATATGCCCCGCTAAATCTGAATCGTGAGCGGAGCTCCAGTTGCTGCGACCACTTCCTCGACGGATGCACCAGGGGCAAGTTCCACGAGTACGAGTCCCTCCGCCTTGACGTCGATGACCGCCAGGTCGGTGATGATTCGATGAACCACTTTCTTGCCGGTCAACGGTAAATCACAATTGACAACAATTTTTGGTGTTCCATCTTTTGCCACATGCTCCATCAAAACGATCACCCGACGAGCACCATGAACTAGATCCATCGCCCCGCCCATGCCCTTTACCATCTTGCCTGGGATTAGCCAGTTCGCCAGATCGCCTTTGGCGGATACTTGCATGGCACCAAGAATTGCTACATCGATCTTGCCGCCTCTGATCATGCCGAAAGACTCTGCTGAGTCGAAGAAGGAAGCACCGGGAAGAAGGGTGACCGTTTCCTTGCCTGCGTTTATGAGGTCAGGATCTACTTCTTCTGCTGTTGGATAAGGCCCTACCCCGAGGATTCCGTTCTCTGACTGCAGTACAACGTGAATACCTGGAGGCAAGAAGTTGGGCACCAGCGTTGGTAGTCCGATTCCCAAATTGCAGTAGTCGCCATCGACTAGCTCTCGCGCCGCTCGGGCGGCCATCTCTTCTCTGGTGAGAGTCATGTTCGCACCGTCATTTTTTCGATCCGTTTATCAGATGCTTGCGCAGGCGTTAAAGCGACGATGCGATGCACATAGATCCCAGGGAGATGGACGTCGGCTGGATCGATCTCTCCTGCTTCTACTACATGCTCTGCTTCGACGATCGTCACTCGTCCCGCCATGGCGGCGATCGGATTGAAGTTTTGGGCTGAAAGGTTGAATACACAGTTGCCGTAGCGGTCAACTGTGTGGGCGTGGATCAGCGCAAAGTCAGTAGTTATTGATTCTTCCAAAAGGTATTCGTGCCCGCCGAATGTGCGTACCTCTTTCGGCTTCGAAGCAAGCGCGACACTTCCGTCAGATCCGTATCGGAACGGCAATCCGCCGTCGGCCAAGAGAGTTCCTACGCCAGCAGGTGTATAGAAAGCCGGAATTCCAGCACCTCCCGCGCGCAACTTTTCCGCAAGAGTGCCCTGCGGCGTGAGTTCCACTTCCAATTCACCGGCCAGAAATTGTCTGGCGAACTCCTTGTTCTCACCAACATATGAAGCGATGACCCGCCGTATTCGCCGAGCCTCGAGCAAGAGACCGAGGCCCACACCGTCAATACCGCAGTTGTTGGAGGCAACCGTGAGGTCCTTAGCGCCTTGAACAAGTAGCGCCTGAATCAAGACGGATGGAATGCCTACGAGACCAAATCCACCCACTGCGATCGATGCGCCGTCTTGAATGTCGGCAACTGCTTCAGCGGCGCTGTCCATGACTTTATCCATTGAGACTAACCTCCCTTGCTTTTCAACGACCTTGCCATTGGGGTGGACGCTTTTCCTTGAAAGCTCGCGGGCCTTCCTGGGCATCTTCGCTCAGATAGACCGGATCCCAGAGAATCTTTGCTTGTTGGCGGGCATCACCAAGAATTGCGTCAAGGGTGTTGCGCACCATCGCTTTCCCCGCGGCAACTGAGAGCGGCGCATTCTCCGCAATCTGTTGCGCGATGGCACGGCTCGCGCTGGCCAGTTCTCCGAAGGCAACAACGTGGTTGACCAGGCCTACTTCTCTGGCTCTCATCGCAGTAATGGGTCGCGCAGTCAGGAGAAGTTCAAGGGCAACCCGTGGCGGTATGAGCAGTGGAAGCGGCGCCGCCCATGGCGCACCACGACCGTGGCGAGCCTCAGTGATACCAAATGTCGCATTACCGGCCGCGATCACCAGATCAGCTTGTTGAGCCAGATAAAAACCACCAGCCAGTGCAGCCCCATTGACGGCTGCAATGACAGGTTTGTGAGTGGTCAAGTCAGAAATGAAGCTGTCAGGTGGAATGGTCAGTTGTTGCTCGGCCATTTCTTTCAGGTCAGCGCCAGCGCTGAAGGCAATCTCACCTGTCGCTGTGATAATGAGAACTTTCGCTTTGTCATCTTTGGTGAACGAATCCACTGATGTGCGAATTCCATTGCGGACGACGGAGTTCAGCGCGTTCCGTGCATCTGGCCTGTTGATGGTGATAGTGGCGATTCCGTCGACAACGTCGTACCACAATTCATCGTTAGTAGTCATTCTGCGTTCAGTCCAAAACTGCGAGCAATCAGAATCTTCTGCACTTCGCTAGTCCCTTCGCCGATTTCTAAAATCTTAGAGTCGCGGTAATGTCGAGCAACAGGGAATTCATCCATGAATCCATAACCACCAAAGATCTGGGTAGCGGCACGTGCGTTGTCCATCGCCGCTTCGCTTGCCACCAGTTTGGCGATGGAAGCCTCGGTCTTGAAGTCCTTGCCTGCTTCGATTAAAAAAGCCGCGTGGTAATAAGCCAGGCGCGCGGTGTGGGTTCGCGCCTCCATCTCGGCAATCTTGAACGCAATCGCCTGATGCTCGCCGATCGATTTACCAAATGCTTTCCGTTCCTTTGCATAACGGACAGCTTCGTCTATACATCCTTGGGCCGCTCCAACAGCCAATGCGGCAATCGCCACGCGACCCTCGTCCAGTGTCTGGAGAAAATTCGCATAGCCCCGCCCACGTTCACCCAAGAGGTTGTTCGCTGGAACGTGAACGTTGCTGAATGTAAGTGGGTGCGTGTCAGAGGCATGCCAACCGACCTTGGAATACGGAGGATCAACAGTAAAACCGGGGGTTCCGGCGGGCACGATTATGGTGCTGATCTCCTTCGACCTGTCCGCGCGTTCACCGGTGACGCAGGCGACGGTGACCAGAGAGGTGATCGATGTACCTGAGTTGGTTATGAAGGTCTTGGCACCATTTATCACCCATTCTTCACTGGCGAGTCGCGCACTCGTGCGCAGACGGCTTGCATCACTTCCAGCATCGGGCTCGGTGAGACCAAAGGCGCCGAGTGCCTCACCGCTGATGAGAGGGCGGAGGAATTGCTCTTTCTGATCGAAGGTGCCGGCTCTAAAGATCGGCATCGAACCTAGGCAGACAGCCGCTTCAAGGGTGACAGCCACGCTCTGGTCAACGCGAGCCAATTCTTCGATCGCAAGACAGAGCGAGAGGTAATCGCCGCCCATCCCACCAAACTCTTCGGGGAAAGGCAGGGCGAAGAGTCCGATCTCAGCCATCTGTCGTACCACGTCGTAAGGAAATGACTGCGCTTTGTCATGGTAGGCCGCGACTGGAGCAACAACTTCGTTGGCGAAGTCATGAACAGTTGCTGCGAGGGCTCGATGTTCCTCTGACAGTTGCATTAGGACCGAATTCATCGGGTTTCATCCTTCTGATTTGCAAGCGCAATCGCTGTTTTTGAGCGGAGTGGCAACCCGGTTTTGTCGCTGAGCCAGCGGCTCGTCTCAACCAAGGCTTGGAGATCGATGCCAGTGGTGATTCCCAGTCCGTGTAACTGCCAGACGAGATCTTCGGTCGCTAGGTTCCCTGTCGCGCTCTTCGCAAATGGACACCCACCAAGACCAGAGATAGCGGAGTCAATGGTCGTGATGCCCTCTAGGAGTGCGGTGAGTGTGTTCGATAGCGCCTGCCCGTAGGTGTCGTGAAAGTGAACCGCAAGGAGCGAACGGGAAATACTTCGATCATCGAAGGTGTCCAGTAGATCCATAACTTCGCCGGGTGTGGCAACACCGATGGTGTCGCCCAAGGAGAGCTCTGTGATACCGGCTTCGAATAGCGTTTCTGCCACATCTGCCACTTGGTTCGTGGAAACTTTTCCCTCCCAGGGATCGCCGAAACACATGGAGATATAACCGCGTACGCGCAGACCGGCCTCTCGTGCTTGTTTAATGACCGGGCGAAAGATTTCGAGCGAACCCGCAACCGTGTTGTTGAGGTTCGCTTTGGCGAATGATTCGGTCGCACTTGCGAATACCGCGACCTCACGCACACCTGCTTTTAGGGCGCGGTCGAGACCTCTTTGATTGGGAACTAGCGCACTCATTCGATGCTTGCCAAGAAGCGGGGCGAGTTCGGCTAGCAATTCCTCGGCATCTGCCAGCGCGGGGACTTTATCGGGTCGAACTAGACTGGTGATCTCGATCGCGTTGAGCCCAGCTCCCACAAGATGCCTTATCAAGTTTGCTTTTACAAGAGTCGGCAGAATGACACTCTCATTCTGTAGTCCGTCGCGTGGCCCAACCTCATAAACGGTGACTGCTGCAGGTAATCCGCTTCGATCAAACATCTTCGACCACCTCGAGTAAGTGTTGGCCAACGCGCACATTCGCGCCGATTGCGACATGGCATTGGGCTACGTGGCCAGGGTGCCTGGCGCGAACGATATGTTCCATCTTCATTGCCTCTATCACTACAAGGGGATCACCGACGGCTACGTGGTCACCGATTGTCACATGGACGGCTATCACTACTCCCGGCATCGGACTTACGATGTCATCGCTAAGTCGATCCGTTCTTCGGAGCTTGTCATTCGCTTCTTTTATTAGCCAAGTGCCGAATGACGGGTGATGGATCCAGTGGTCCGCGTCGTCGCGGTAGGAGTCCGCCTCGAGATTCGAACCATTTGTTATTGGCACGTCATAACGTACGCCGTCGATGTAGGCAGCAACAGTTGCCCGTGGCATACCCCTAAGACGCCATCCATCGGCGTGCCACGAACCAAAGTTTGAAGAGGAAGTTGCGGTCATGGCATATGCGGCTAAAACTGCCGTTGATGGAACGGTGCGCTCACTCTCAAACTTCTCGAGAGACTTCGTGTCGTAGTCAGAGTTTCGAAAATCGGGCGAATCGAGTAGGCGGATCAGGAAGTCGATGTTGGTAGTCACGCCCAGTAGAACGGTATTAGCGAGTGCTTCCCGTAGGCGCCTTAGCGCCGTCAATCGGTCTTCACCCCAGCATGCGATTTTGGCCAGCATGGGATCAAATGATGAGGAGACGAAGGCACCATCTGTGATCGCCGAATCGGTAATGGTGTGGGGCGCATCCACTGCAGTAAATCTGCCGATGACTCCGCCCGTTGGGAGAAAGTCTTTGGAGACATCTTCGGCATAGACTCGTGCTTCGATAGCATGTCCACTGAGTCGAACCATTGGGATTACTTCTTGCAGCGGTTCTCCTGCTGCAAGGCGCAGTTGGCATTCGACCAGATCCAGACCCGTGATCATCTCGGTAACTCGGTGTTCGACCTGGAGTCGAGTATTCATCTCCATGAAGTAGAAAGTCTCTGGCGAATCGGCATCGACTAGGAATTCGATTGTTCCCAAGTTTTGATAGTCGATGGCAGAAATCAGTTTTAGCGCTGCCTCGCCCATGATTTTGCGAGTTGTCTTTGATAGCAGTGGCGAGGGTGCCTCTTCCACTACTTTTTGGTGACGCCGCTGGAGCGAACATTCCCGCTCTCCCAAATGCGCGCTTTTTCCGAAGTTATCGGCAACTACTTGGAACTCGATGTGTCTGGCATGCAGAAGATATTTTTCAACGAACAGAGTGTCATCAGCGAACGCGGCTTTCGCCTCCCGACGCGCTGTGGGGAGTACCTCTCTTAACTCGAGAAGGCTATTGACGACGTGAAGTCCTTTTCCTCCGCCCCCGGCTGCCGGTTTTACCAGCAGCGGAAATTCCAGATCCCGACAAGCCTCTAGCAGATCTGCATCCGTCATCTGAGGCGAGCTGATCCCGGGAACCACAGGGACACCTGCCCTCGTCGCGATTTCACGCGCAGAGATTTTCTCTCCCATTGCCGCTATCGCACGCGCAGTTGGGCCGATGAAGATCAGTCCTGCGTCATGACAGCCTTTCGCGAACTCCGCGTTTTCGGCCAGGAATCCGTAGCCAGGATGGATGGCCTGAGCACCGCAGGACAGCGCGGCCGCAATGATCCCTTCGCCATCCAGGTACCCGGTCTGCTCCGCATCATTCAAAAGGATACATTCGGAGATTCGCTTGACATGCAGAGAGCCGCGATCTTGATTGGTGTAAACACCTACGGCATCGATGCCAAGTTTTTTCAGCGTCGAGTTGATTCGGAGTGCGACTTCTCCGCGATTGGCGATAAGAACCTTTGCAAACACCACTACATCCGAAAGATTCCGAATGAGCTTTCAGCCAGTGGCGAAAGTCCAGAGATTGATAGGGCCAGGGCCAAAACTTTGCGGGTGTCTCGCGGGTCGATGATCCCGTCGTCCCAGAGTCGCGCTGTCGAGAAGTAGGCACTTCCCTCTTTTTCGTATCTTGCGCGGATTGGTTCTTTGAATGCGTCGACCTCTTCCGCAGTCCAGTCCTCGCCTTTTGCGGCAAGTTGATCTGTTTTTACGGTAGCGAGCACACCTGCGGCCTGTTCTCCGCCCATCACGGAAATGCGAGCATTCGGCCACATCCAGAGGAAGCGCGGGTCATACGCCCGCCCGCACATGGAGTAGTTTCCTGCACCGAAGGAGCCACCGATGATCACCGTGAATTTCGGCACGCGAGTGCACGCGACCGCGGTCACCATTTTGGCGCCGTGTTTGGCAATTCCACCAGTCTCGTATTCGCGTCCGACCATGAAGCCTGAAATGTTCTGCAGGAAGACCAGAGGAATCTTTCGCTGATCGCAGACCTCAATAAAGTGCGCACCCTTCTGAGCGGATTCGCTAAAGAGGACACCGTTATTCGCGACGATCCCTACCGGATAGCCGTCGATGTGGGCAAATCCCGTGACGAGCGTTTGGCCGAACTCGGCCTTGAATTCTAGGAATCTGCTTCCGTCGACGATTCTTGAAATAACTTCATGAACGTCGTAGGTCGTTCGCGTGTAGATGGGCACAATGCCAAGAAGTTCTTCATCGCTGTATAGCGGGGGCTCGACGTCCTCGATGGGCGTGAGCCAATTCGCGCCTTGGGGGAGGGTGGAAACGATCGCGCGAACAATTGTTAGCGCATGGCCGTCACTCTCAGCCAGGTGATCGGTAACACCCGAAATGCGTGAGTGCATGGCTCCACCACCTAGATCCTCGGCAGATACTTCTTCTCCCGTTGCTGCTTTAACCAATGGAGGGCCACCTAGGAAGATATGGCCTTGCCCAGCAACGATCACGTTCTCATCGCTCATCGCGGGAACGTAGGCGCCTCCGGCGGTGCAGGTGCCGAGGACGGCAGAGATTTGCGGAATGCCCGCGGCACTGAGACGCGCTTGATTAAAAAATATCCGGCCAAAGTGATCACGATCTGGAAATACCTCGTGCTGAAGTGGAAGAAAGGCACCGCCTGAGTCAACCAAGTAGATACATGGAAGACGATTAGCGAACGCGATCTCTTGAGCGCGCAGGTGTTTTTTCACTGTCATTGGGTAATAAGTTCCACCTTTGACCGTTGCATCATTGGCAATGATCATGGATGGACGGCCACTAACGATTCCGATGCCTGTGATCAGTCCCGCGCCCGGCGCTTCATCGTTATACATGCCATTTGCGGCCAGTGGCGAGAGTTCAAGAAATGGCGAACCCGGATCTAGCAGGTGAGTCACGCGATCTCGCGGCAGCAACTTTCCGCGCTCTTGATGACGAACTCTGGTTGCCTCTGGGCCGCCAAGAGCGGCTCGCGTCATTTGCGTGACAAAGTCATCGATGAGATCTCGAAAGACTGCATCATTTTTGTGGAACGACGCGGCACGCAGATCGATTGAGGTAGTCAGTCGTGGCAAACTCATGACGCCTCCACTATTGTTAGTGATCACTAACATTGTTAGGATAGCCGCTCAGGTGCCTCGATTGGAAGTCCTTGTGACAACTTTTTGATTGGGAGGAAGATGGGAACCCGCGAACGGCTCTTAGAGAATGGTGCGGCGCTCTTTGCCACCAAGGGTTTCCATGGGGTCGGCGTCGAGGAACTAGGTGCCTCGGTTGGCTTGACCGGTCCCTCGATCTACCGGCACTTTCGCACGAAGAGCGCGCTCCTTGGCCAGATGCTCATCACCGTTAGTGAGTCCCTACTCGCAGGGGCAACCGAGGTGCTCGGCCAGAGCCTGGATCCTGGACAGACGCTTTCGGCGCTGATCGATCGCCATATCGAGTTTGCCGTCTCCTATCCCGATCTCATCAGGGTTCACGAGCGCGACTTTAGCAACCTGCAAGAAGATGACTCCCGGCAAGTTCGCAGGCTCCAGCGACGTTACGTCGAGCTCTGGGTAGACCAAATTCGGCTTGTGCGACGAGATGAATCGCGGGAAGCCGCACGTACGATGGCGCACGCAGTATTTGGCTTGCTCAATTCGACACCGCGGCTACGGTCTGGTCAACGACGCGACGAAATCGCCGCCCTCATGCATGACCTAGCGGAAAGGGCACTGCTGCCCTGATCAGAAGCAAATCACCTATTTGCAGATTGCCTGCTGAGGTCTTCCCCTGATTAGCAGGCAATCGCCTTGGCGCTCGAATGTTCGAAAGTAAGTATCGTCTGCCCAGATTCTTTCGAACTTGGATCGCTCATCAAATTGGAGACTCTTTCCGATTGCGCCCAAGATTTCATCCGTTGTTTTAAACAGACAGACGGAGACTCGGGTCGTTCCATTTGGGAGGCGTTCCACAGTGGGGGTTTCGTCGCAAAGTTTTGATGAGGGTGTTCTCCCTGTCAGGTCATGGCAGGTGTCACGTACCAATACTTCTAACATGGCCGCTCCTTGCGGGCACTTCAGGCGTGACCGCTATGGAAAGGACGGTACCCCTCGGGTGATCGGTCCGGAACCTCCTCTGAGATACTTGGGCGATTTCCCACTTCGCGAATGAAAACGGCAGGTCAGGAGCTAAAGTAGAGCCAAGTCCGACGGTGGGGGACGAAAGTCGACCCATTGTTGTTTGTGGGATCGAGGTGCATGAAAGTCTTGAAGCGGTCGACCCGTTATACCCCTCAGGAATCCATCGACTGGCTTTATGTCCGCATGAGCAAACTTGAAATTGACACTTTGGACCGCCTCGCGGATCTGACGGGCCTCGACAAGGGGACTCTTTCTAGATATTTCCGCCAAGAGCGTCGCCCCTCGATTGATGTCGTGGGGCCATTGAGTACTGCGCTGCAGGTGTCGCCCGAGACTCTCTTAAGGGCATTAGGAGCGCTAGACCGATAGCGCAATTCACCGTCCTACCGAATCTCTGATCGGCAAGAAAATCACTTAGTAATTCCGCAGTTACGGTAAGTATTCTCGCTGCGTTGCTTATTGACAATATTTTCCGGTATTGGCAAGGTTGCGGATGCGCAATATAAATAGACCCTATACCCATTGAACCGGGCCTGGAGTAGGAGTCATACCGTGTTTATCCGCAAAACGAAATGGACTCAATCCCGTCAGAAGAGTGTCGCTCCAAAAGATCATCAGAAGGACTTTGCCATGACGCGACACACTCCACTTCGTTCTCGATTATTGCTTTCCCTGACGGCGGCCCTCAGTTTGGTAGTGGCAGTCCTGAGCCCATTGCCAAGTGCCTTTGCAACCTCCGCCACGGTCCATGTACGCGTCGACGGAAGTGATGCCAACTGTGATGGCACGATGAACGCGGCCTATCCCGGAACCGGCTCTGGGCTTGCCTGCGCGAAAGCATCGGTTCAGGCGGCAATCAATGCCGCGACTTCCGGTGACACGGTTAGCGTGGCAGCGGGTACGTACACGGAGCAGGTCGTGATCAATGGCAAGAACGTGACGCTCATTGGCGCAGGCTCTGGTACGACCACCATCCAAGCTCCGGCTGTGTTAACCAGTGATCCCGATGGAGCAAAGACCCTTGTCTTGTTCACCGGTCCAATCACCGCCGAGTTCAGCGGCTTCACCGTTGCAGGGCCAGTGAATGGACTGAACTTTGGCATCTACATACGCGCCGGAGCAACCGCCAACATCCACGACAACGTCATCAAGGACATTCGCGATGCACCTCTTAGTGGTGCCCAGATCGGTGTTGCCATCGAGGTTGGCAAATACCCGGATACAGCACCAGTAGTGACTCAGACCGGTACTGCAACCATCACGAACAACACCATATCCGGCTACCAGAAGACCGGTATTGCGGTTGAAAAGGCTGGCTCAAGCGCCACGATCACCGGAAACACCATCACCGGCGCAGGGCCGATAACAACCACCGCTCAGAACGGAATCCAGATCCGCCGCGGCGCGACTGGGACTGTTGAGACCAACACCGTTACCGGTAATGCTTATGACGGCCCCACTTGGTCTGCAGAAGGTATCGGCGCGCTGCGCGCAGGGAATGGTGTCGTTATCCGGGGTAACACCGTTAACCACAACAGTGCCAACATCTACTCATGGAACAGCGACGGTATCCAAATCCTAAATAACCAAGTGAGTGACTCGGCATCGGTGGATCAAAATAAAGGTGCAGGAATAACAGTTCAAGCGGACGGGCTGCCAGATCCGTATGGAGGCGCAACGGGACCGTACCTTACTGGCGTAACTATCTCGGGCAATACAATACGGAACAACCTGTCGGGTCCGTCAACGCTGTCGGATGGCATCGATCTCTACGGTATAAATGGTGCCACCGTCAGCAACAACGTCATTACAGGCAGTTCCTACGATGGCATCCTGATCGGCGGATCCGGCAATATCGCCATTACCGGCAACCAGTTCTCTGGAAACGGCATACCGGCTGCGGACACGCATGCTGCGGCTATTGACTTTCGCGGAATCCCGTCAAGAGATTGGTCACAACCATTAGGTAACGGTGGCGCCAATCCTCTGGGAGGTTTCACCGTTCACAGCAATACGTTCACCGGTAACCGCAATGCCATCTGGAACTATGACAGTGGCGTGGTTGACGCAACGAACAACTGGTGGGGAAGCGCCGTTGCTTCAATTGTCGCAGCCGGAATCGGCGGATCCGTCACTTCGGCGCCCTACTACGTGAACTCTGGCTTATCGCACTTGAACACCGACGTGCCGAGTGCGGTCTACGTAGGAGCCAGCTACTCCGATGGAAATGCTGGCGGACACAGTTTCAGTTGGGACGCCTTCACGACAGTCCAGGCCGGTGTCAATGCCGTCGCTGTGAGTGGAACGATTCATATCGCAACCGGGACGTACACCGAAACTGGCCAAATCGTCATCAATAAGAACCTGACCATCGTTGGTGCAGATAGAGTCAATACGATCATCAAGCCTGCCCAAGATACCTCTGCTGCTTATTACGACGACCCCAGTGCATGGATTTTGGTGAATGCCGGAAAGACTTTCAACCTGAGCGGGGTGACGTTGGATGGAACCGGAAGAATGATCACCAATGCCATCCTTTCACACGGGTCAGGCATCATCGACGGTAACATAATCAAGAACATTGCCTACAACCAGAGTGGTCCTGATTACAGTGGTGCGGGTATTGCGTTGTATGGCGCAACCATGACGGTGAGTAACAACAGTTTCACCGGAATTGGACGAGAGGGCGTGTTCACAGCTTTCTCATCTACAGCAACCCTCACTGGCAACACTTACACTGGAAAAGGTGCTGGCAACTGGCTGGATTACGCATTTGAAGTCGGACGCAATAGCACGGCGACTATCAGTGGCAACACAATTACCGGCAATATCGGAGTTGCCACTTCTGATGGTTCAACCTCGGCGGGCATGGTACTAAGTACTTATTACGACGCGTCTGGAACGGCTTCGGGTGCGACAATAACTAGCAATACCATCACCGGGAGCACCAGAGGTATCGAAGTTGGGGTAAATGCGTCGGACGCGAGTGTCATCGTGGCGCATAACAACAACATCAGCGGCAACGACATGAACGTTACTTCTACCAATCCGATTGTTGATGCCACCAACAACTGGTGGGGCAGTGCGTCTGGTCCAGGCAGTCTGACCCATATCACCACGGCTCCGTGGTGCACGGATATTTCCTGCGTGACAAAATCGGAGAACGCCAACTTGACGAGTTTCTCCCTGTCGAGTGGGACGCTCTCTCCGGCGTTCAGTTCGTCCACGACTGTCTACTCGGCGAGCGTGGACAACAGCGTGACAAGCGTAACCGTCACCAAGTCCACCAATCCTGGAGCCAACGCCGTGGTCAGTGGTGCGTCGAACCTGTCAGTTGGTAGCAACACGGTGAGTATCACCGTTACGTCGGCGGATGGAACAGTTATCAAGACATACACCGCGACGCTCACACGAGCTGCAACTTCGGGGGGTGGATCTCCACCTCCCCCTCCGCCACCTCCGCCACCGCCACCGCCACCGCCACCGCCACCGCCACCGCCACCGCCACCGCCACCGGAGACGCCACCTGCACCTCCGACCGCATCTGCCGAAGTTCCTGTTACTCACCTCGTAACATTTACTGAGGAATCTAAAGTCGAAGCGTCAATTGAAGTAGCAGGCGCCCCGAGCCTGGCAGTTGCTGTCACATTGCCAATCGGTGCAGTCTCCCAGGATGTGACCGTCTCAATTGCACCGGCAGTCACCTCGTCCGAGGCTGCGTCGGGAGTCGTGTCGATCAAAGTAACAATTACAGATTCGACAGGCGCTCCTGTAACTCACTTTGATAAGCCGTTGACCCTGAGCCTTGGCAAGATTGCTGCAGCCGCTTCTCCAGATGCCACTGCGGCTTACTCGGAGGATGGTCTGGTCTGGACTGCCATTGTGAAGTTGGACGGGACCATATTGCCTGACGGAGTTCAAGAGGGATATTACGTAGCGGCAGATGGCAGTCTGATAATCCTAACTCGCCACTTAACGTACTTTGGCATGAAGAAGATCCAAGTGCCTCTACTGCTTCATGCCAATGCAACAGAAATACCGTTAGGCGCATTCGCGGTCATCAGCGCAACAGGTGGAAGTGGTAGTGGTGCAGGGGTCTACCTGACCAGTACTCCTGAAGTCTGTACTGTAGATGATCACGGCATCGTGATGCCGCTAAAGGCTGGTATGTGCACCCTGTCGGCCACTAAAGCCGGTGACGGCACATACCTGAATATCTCGTCGTCGCCACTCGAACTGACCTTCGTAGATCTCACGCCCCCGGCTGCGCCACCGGCAAAGCCACCAACCACATTTGTGAAAACCATAACCGTGACGGGCTCGGGTCCCTCGAAGGTAATCCAGGTGAACCTCGGCCCAGCGTTTGGTGGGAGGACGTTCTCCATTCAAATTCGCAGAGCGGGAACCACCGCATATAAGACTCTCTCTGTCGTCAAACTGAACAAGGCCGGTATGGTTCGAACAACGCGATGGCAGCTCACACCAGGATCCACCATTCGGCTGTTATCGGGCAATAGGACTCTGGTGGCGACTATCGTCCGCCGGTAACTGGGATAAGTGGGGCCGCCCCATCTAACTTGGGGCGGCCCCACTTATCCTGTGCTCTAGTGCAGTGGATGCTCTACGTCAGGCAATTAGGCGTTGACACTCGACATGTCGGGGTAGCGCTCGCCTGCAGTGGCACCTTTGGGTGCAGCCGCGTCGATACGTGCCAAGTCTTCGGGGGTCAAGAGGACTTCGATCGCGGCGAGGTTCTCTTCCAGATAGCGGATGTGTTTCGTACCGGGGATCGGCACTATGTCTTCACCTCGTGCCAGAACCCACGCAAGCGCTAATTGGCCAGGGGTGATCCTCTTCTCGTCTGCGATCTCGCGGACTCGGTCCACCAACTGCAGATTCTTGGCGAAGTTCTCGCCCTGGAACCGAGGGTTCTGTCGTCGGAAATCATTTGGATCTAGATCATCAAGGCTGCGGATCTCACCGGAGAGAAACCCACGGCCTAATGGCGAGTAGGCGACAAATCCGATGCCCAGTTCTCGTACGGTAGCAAGGACGCCGTTATCTTCTGGATCCCGTGTCCATAGTGACCATTCGGTCTGTAGCGCAGTTATGGGGTGGACGCTGTGCGCACGTCGGATCGTCTCAGGCGCTGCTTCTGAGATACCAAGGTGGCGCACCTTGCCGCTCTCGACGAGTTCTTTTAGTGCTCCCCATGTTTCTTCGATGGGAACTGAGCGGTCGACTCGGTGTTGGTAGTAGAGGTCGATGTGATCGACTCCGAGGCGTTGGAGTGAGGCATCGCAGGCGCTTTTCACATATTTGGGTCGTCCATTGATCCCGACACGCGTTCCGTCCTCGCGCCGCTCGTTGCCAAACTTCGTAGCCAAGACAACGTCCTCACGTCGACCGGCGATAGCACGGCCGACCAGCCGCTCATTGGTAAACGGTCCGTACATGTCAGCGGTGTCTAGGAGCGTTACTCCGAGATTGAGCGCCCGGTGAATGGTGGCAATTGCCTCACCCTCATCAGATGTGCCATAAAACTCGCTCATACCCATGCAGCCGAGACCTTCGGCCGAAACCTCAAGACCCTGTCCGAGTACACGATGCTTCACATTTGCTCCATTCGAAATTTTCAATTGAAATCTGACAGATGTCTTAACTTACTCAGAGTTTGGGTGAGCGATCTATCGCGGAGATTTCTTTACAATTCGCCGGGGGATCAGGCCGCTCTGTTCCAGCAAAGGGCAAAATCAATAATTTTTTAGGACGATTTCGACTTAATAGTCCTTGACTTTAGGCAATTCTTGAGAATGCTGTAGGCAATTCCTGGGAATGCAAGTAGATCTCTAGTGGGAGCCGGACCAAATGATATCGTTAACCGCGTTCCTCTCGATGCGACACAAAAAGAGTCTGGAGTCCTAGCTCATGGTGGTCAAACTGAAATCGAAACTCGGATTTAACGGGTTAAGAAGATTTAGCAAAATGTTTGTCCTACCTGTTCTGGTTGCACTTTTCATGGGCGTGTCAATGGCGTCTGCGGCAAC
>Ga0082335_1001515_pt1 | contig 48581 bp, 43 predicted proteins | sample Subgrocontami58m_FD_72375 | JGI IMG/M metagenome (GOLD analysis project Ga0082335, IMG submission 72375) | Subsurface groundwater microbial communities from S. Glens Falls, New York, USA - GMW37 contaminated, 5.8 m (SPADES assembly) (version 2) ... | reverse complement strand
CCCCCGGGGGGGGGGTAAGTGGATGGACGGGGGGGTAGGGGCGGAATTCATGACGCCCGAAGGTGGGGTCAGGTTTGCCATGAGGGGGCATACCCCGCCGCGGGTCGGGCGTCATGAATGCCGCCCCTACGAGGACCGGGGCGTCAGCCCCGCGGCGGCCACTCCGGCGGGTGGGAGCCTAGCGGGGTCGATGGACGATCCCAGCGCGGGGGCGTTTCGGACATCTGGACCACCGGGGCGACGTAGCGGAGGCGGCCGAAGGCGGTGTCGCGTTCGGTCATCAGGTCGGCGATGGCGGCTGCCGGCAGGTCGGGGCCGCCGCGGGCCTCGCCGTCCACCCGCCCCAGGTCGCTGAGCCAGCGGCTGGTCTGCGCCAACGACACCCGAACCAGATAGCTGCCGCCCTGCTGCGCTCGCCGCGTCAGCGCCGTCATGACCCCGAACGCCAGCAGGTAGCCCGAGACGTAGTCCAGGGGCTGGGCCGGCAGGTGATGGGGCGGCAGATCGTTGCCGGAGTGCTCGTGCACCAGGCCGCTCACCGATTGCACCAGCGTGTCGAAGCCGCGGCGGTCGCGCCACGGGCCCTGGTGGCCGTAGGCGCTGAGCGTGGCGTACACGATGCCGGGCCGCAGCGCCGCCACCGCCTCCGGCGAGAAGCCGCGCCCGGCCAGTGCCCCCGGCCGGTAGCTCTGCACGAGCACGTCGGCCTGCTGCGTCAGCGCCTGCAACCGCTCCACGTCTGCCGGCTCCCGCAGGTCGAGGTTGGCCGAGAGCTTGCCGTGGCCGGTGTCGATGACGAGGCCGTCCGCGTCGTGCAGGTGCGCGGCGCGAATGCGCAGCACGTCGGCGCCGTGCTCGGCCAGCGTGCGGCCGCCCACCGGCCCGGCGATGACGCGGGTGAGGTCGAGCACCCGCACGCCGCTGAGTGGCCGGTCGCCGGACGGCAGCGGCTCGGGCCGGCTGTCGCCGATGCGCAGCACCTCCAGCACCGGCAGTTGCGCCACCGCCGCGCCGTGGGGGTGCGCCAGCCACTCCTGCGGGCTGCGCACCAGGCCGGGGCAGAGACCTTCGGCCGCCAGGGCGTCCTCCAGCGCCTGCCCGTCCCAGGTGGCGACGGCCTGGGCAACGGCGGCGGGGTCTTCGGGGCAGGCGAGGACGCGGAGGGTGCCGGCGCGGTGGTGCGGGAAGTTGCAGTGGAGCTGAACCCACCGGCCGTCACGCGTGCGGTAGATGCCCGACACCCCCGCCCACACGCTCGGTGGCGGCTTGCCATTGACGAGCAGGTAACGGTCGGCCCGCAGTGCGGCAGTGGCCGGCCGCATGTCCAGCGACACCCGCTGGCGCCGGCCGGTGCGCAGCGCCCACAGCCGGGCAGCGGCCACCCCACCGGCGGCGATGGCCGCGGTGATGCCGGCGCCCAGCAGGAAGTTGCACGGCAGCGCCGGGTCGCGGCCGGTGAGGGCCACGTCGTCGCCGGCAGTGAGCGGTGCTCCGGCGGTTGCGAGCAGTCCGGCCAGCATGGGCTGTGGGTCAGTCATGGGGAGCAGGGTAGCACGAAATGGCCGCGGTTAGCCGGTAGGCGGCGCATCCGGCCCGTCGCTGCGCCCATTGCGGCGGCGCAGCCAGGCGGCCAGCCAGCGGCGCCAGGGCACGAACCCCAGCAGGGTCATGCCCAGCAGCGCTCCGCTGATGGTGTTCTCGCGGGTGCTGCCGAGTTCGGTGCCGATCATTGCGCCGCCGAAGAAGCCGATCATCACCAGCACACCCCATAGCGTCTGCGAGAGCAGGCACCCCTCGAAGGAGGTGAAGGGGTTTGGCCGGTTTGGGAACATCATGGCTAGGCCGTGGTGGCGGGACGCCAGTCGCGGAGGCGCAGTTGCAGGAAGGCGTTGCCGCCGAAACGGTCGACGCCGATGGTATAGGCCAGGTCCAGCCGGTCGGGCACCTCGTTGATGCGGCGACCCATGCCGAAGCCCATGGCCCGCCAGGTGACGCCGTTCTCCTTGAGGCGCAACTCCAGGTGGTCGCCGGTTGCGCCGATGGTGCGCTTCTGGGCCACGGTGAGGCTGCGGCTGACGAACACCGGCTCGGCGTTGCCCTGGCCGAAGGGCGCCAGCTTGGCCATCTCGCCCATGACGGGGCCGGGGAAGGTGCGCAGGGTGGTCTCGGCGTCGATACGGAGGGCCGGCGTGGGGCGAGCGCCCTGTAGTGTACGCTCCACCGCATCGGCTAGGCGCTCGCGCAGTTCGGGCAGCTTGCTGGTGGCGATGGTGAAGCCGGCCGCGGCTGGGTGCCCGCCGTAGCGTTCGAACAGGTCGCTGCACTGCTGCAGTGCGTCCACAATCGACACTCCGGGAATGCTGCGGCAACTGCCGCGGCTCCACTGCTCGCCCTGCTCCACCACCACGGCGGGGCGATAGCGGTCCTCGGCCAGCCTGCTGGCGACCAGGCCGATGATGCCCGCGGGATAGGGGCCGGCCACCAGCACCACCGGCCCATCGTTGGGGTCGGCGGCGGCGCGAGCGGCCTCCACAGCGTCCTTGGTCACCCGCTGGCGTTCCTTGTTGGTGACCTCCAGCATGTCGGCCAGGGCCGAAGCCTCCGCGCCGTCCTGGCTGCACAGCAACTGGTAGCTGTGAATGGCGTGGTCGAGCCGGCCCATGGCGTTGAGGCGTGGGGCCACCATGAACCCGAGGTCGCCTGCGCTGATGGCGCCCGGTTCGAGCTTGGCGGCGCGGGCCAGCGCCTTCAGGCCCAGGCGCTCCCCGGCGTTCATGGCCGCCAGGCCCTGCTGCACGATCCACCGGTTCTCATTGGTGAGTGGGGCCAGGTCGGCCACGGTGCCGATGGCCGCCAGGTCGAGATAGGCCTCGGCCTCCTCGGGGGCGCGGCCGGTGGCGATGTGCAGCGCCTGCAGCAGCTTGAACCCGACGCCGACACCGGCCAGCCCGGTGAACGGGTAGCGGGACTCGGCGCGATGCGGGTTCACCACGGCCACCGCGCGCGGCAGCACCGGCGGGATGGCGTGGTGATCGAGCACGATCATGTCCAGCCCTAGGTCGTCGCCGTGGGCGATCTCCTCGACGGCGCTGGTGCCGGTGTCCACGGAGATGACGACGCCTGTGCCGCCGGACCGCAGCTTGGTGAGGGCGGCGGTGTTAATGCCATAGCCCTCGCTCTCACGGTGGGGGATGTAGGGGGCGACGACCGCGCCGGCCGCCCGCAGCCCCTGCACCAGCAGGGCCGCGCCGGTGATGCCGTCGGCGTCGAAGTCGCCGTACACCACCACCGGCTCCTGCTGCTTGATGGCCCGCAGCACCCGGTCCACCGCCAGTTCCATGTCGGGGAGTTGGAACGGGTCGTAGGTGGGGCCCTCGCCGCGGGTGAGGAAGCTGAGCGCCTGCACCCGGTCGATGAGGCCGCGGTTCACGAGCAACTGGGCGATGAGGGGGTGGAATTCGCCCAGGGCGGCGCGTTGCTCGGCAGTGGCGGGTGGAGCGATCTCCCAGCGGTAGGCGGGCATCAGAAACGGGGAACTGGCGGGAGCCGCCGGGTCAGTTTGAGAGGGAAGGCTGGCATCCTCAAGCCGTCTGCCGCTCGCGCTTGAGGCGCGCCACATCCAGTTCATAAGAGGACTGAAGGTTCATCCAGAACCGGGCGGAGATGCCAAGGGCACGCCCTAGGTCGAGAGCTGTGCCGGCGGTGACCGCGCGCCGGCCGCGGACGATAGCGCCAACAAGCGCGGCCGAGCGGCCCATCTGGAGCGCAAGCTCACGATGGGTCATATGGCGCGCCTCCAACTCTTCCCCGAGTACTTCACCGGGGTGCACGGGCGTGTCGGCCGGACCGCTTTCGAACAGTTCTTCAGTCTTCACAATGGTTGGGGACCTCCTCGACGACCACTCCGTCATCTCGACGGCTGAGAATCAGGCGCCATCGCTCGTCAAGGTCGATGGCCAGTAAACCTGCACGCTCCCCATGAAGTGGGTGGAGCCCAGCGCGCGTAATGCGAACAATTCCTGGAACCGTTCCGTCTCGATCAACAGTTGAACCCGACGACGGTAAAGTGCGCCGACAGTGGGACCCCAGGTGCGAGCCGCCGACGCGGCATCTTCGTTGCAGCGTCGCAGGTGGTTGGACCGGAAGAATACGCGCATCCTGGGGCAATCGCCGGTATTTCCCTCACGTTACTCTCTGCGCCGCCCAATGACTAGGCAGTGTTGTGGCCGGTGAAATCGGCGTAAGCGGGCATCAGACCGACTTCATACCGACGTCGGACCTGGGCCGGTGGGCGTGGTGGAAGATGTACACGCCGGGGGACTCGGGGACTTGCGAAGCCTGGCCGCAGGTCACGGGCGCAGCCGCCAGCAATTCGGACAGCAGGGCGTCGAAGCGAGACGTCTTACTGGGATCCGGCGGCCGGCGGTCGACGTTCAGGACTGGTGAGAGCTTCTCGATGGCGTACCACTGGAAGTCATTTGCCTCGTCGGGGGAAGCGCAGGTCACGATTTGCCAGGCGCCCTGGCCGAGGTATTGGGTGATGGCGGCTTCGCCTGCGTGCCAGTCCGGCATGTCAAGGCGCAGCCGCCGGTTTCCTGACGGACCGTCGGTAGCCACCGTGCGCCACCCCACTGTCGCTGCGATCTGTTTCCGCAGCGCCGAACTCTCGACGTTCCCATGGCAATGGGACGTCGCCAGCCGGCGTTGGAGATTCCCGGCGTCGCTCACATAAATGACCACCTGCTACTCCCTGAACCGTTTTATAACCAGGCAGGCGTTGTGGCCGCCGAAGCCGAAGCTGTTGGACATGGCGACCTCCACATCGACCTTGCGGGCCACGTTGGGCACATAGTCCAGGTCGCAGTCGGGGTCGGGGTGCTGGTAGTTGATGGTGGGGGCGACGATGCCGTCGCGGATACTCATGGCGCAAATGGCGGCCTCGATGGCGCCGGCAGCACCAAGCAGGTGGCCCACCATGCTCTTGGTGGAACTGATGGGCACCTTGTAGGCCCGCTCGCCCAGCACGGTCTTGATGGCGGCGGTCTCGAACTTGTCGTTAAGGCTGGTGGAGGTGCCGTGGGCGTTGATGTAGCTGACGTCGGCGGCGGTGAGGCCGGCCTTGTCGAGCGCTCGCTTCATGGCGCGAGCGCCGCCTTCGCCGTTCTCGGCGGGGGCTGTCATGTGGTGAGCGTCGGCGGTGGCGCCATAGGCGGCCATCTCGGCGATGATGGTGGCGCCTCGCTGCTGGGCGAACGCCAACTCCTCCAGCACCAGCACGCAGGACCCCTCGCCCATCACAAAGCCGTCGCGCTCAGCATCGAAGGGGCGGGAAGCGCCCTGGGGGTTCTCGTTGTTGGTGGAGAGGGCGCGGGCCGCGTTGAAGGCCGCGATGCCGATAGGGCAGAAGGCCGCCTCGGCGCCGCCCGCCAGCATGGCCTTGGCGTCGCCGCGGCGGATGGCCTCGAACGCGTCGCCCACCGCATCGGCGCCGCTGGAGCAGGCGGACACGGTGGCGAAGTTGGGGCCCTGCGCACCGGTCAGGATGGACACCTGGCCCGACGCCATGTTGCAGATCATCATGGGTATCAGGAAGGGGCTGACCCGGCCGGGGCCCTTCTCGTGCAGCACGCCGAGTTGGTCGGACAGGGTGATGATGCCGCCGATGCCGCTGCCGATGATGACGCCGATGTCGGGGGCGTTGCCTTCGTGGATAACCAGGCCGCTGCTGCTGAGCGCTTCGCGGCTGGCGGCGATGGCGAACTGGGTGAAGCGGTCGGCGCGGCGGGCTTCCTTGCGGTCCATGTAGTTGGTGGGGTCGAAGCCCTTCACCTCAGCGCCGATGGTGGTGTCGTAGCCGGTGGTGTCGAAGGCGGTGATGGGCGCGACGCCGGAGGTCCCGGCCAGCAGCGCCTGCCAGGTGGTTGCGGTGTCGAGCCCGAGCGGGCTGATGGTGCCGATGCCGGTGATGACGACGCGTTGGGACACAACAGATCCTTAAGAGACGGCGCTATCCCTTGACTACCAAATAGTCGTCAGGGGATAGCGCGCTATGGCCTGGTCGGAGGTGATTAGAGGAGCAGCCTCGACGATGGCTTGCGCAATCAGAAGTCGGTCGAACGGATCTTTATGAATTGGCGGTAGGTTGAAGACCTCCAGGGCGTGGTCGTGACTGATCGATAGTTTGGTGAACCCATACTCCGCCACAGCCCGCTGAACGGTAGACCTATCTTTGGTGAACCCCAACCGCCGCTGTGCCGCTTTGATAGCGATTTCCCAAGCCGAGGCCGCGCTGAAGCAGATATCGTTCTCGGCATCTTCCAGGAGCGCTATAGCCTTCGCCGAGAGTTGATCGCTGCCGTCGATCCACCACAGGAAGGTGTGAGTATCGAGAAGGTATCTCACGGCTGGGGGAAAATCGGGTTGTCGTAGAACTCGCTAAGCAGGTCATCTGGAAGGGGATCGTTGAAGTTCGGAGCCATCCAGATCTGCCCCTTGAACTTACCTGGTACCCGCTTCTTGCGAACCGGCACCAGTTGGACGGCGGGCTCGCCATCGCGGGCGATGATGACCTCCTCGCCGGCGAGTGCCTGTGCGACCAGCTTCGAGAGATCGGTCTTGGCTTTGTGCATGTTGACGGTGATAGACATTCCCCGCCTCCCGCTCCAGTTTAGCTAGGAACTTTAGCTAAGGCAACTGTTAGCAGATCAGCAGTCTTCGGGGGGCCGAGTTACCCAGTGGCCTTGCGACAGGGCTGCAGGATGGATCCCATCACGCCCTATCCTACCCGGCCACCCTCAACGGTCCTTTCGGGGGACACCCTTTGTCAAGCTCAGGACGGCGCCCCCAAACCCCCGGCAAGGAGGGCTCTGCCCTCCCTGCACTCGCCCGCTGGCCAACTCCCCCCAAACTGAATGGTACCTACGTGGTGGCCAGCTTAATGACAGCACCGGACCGGCTGCTCTGGTTTGGCCGCCGGCACCTACACCACTGGTCCCGAACACTTCGGGGCTAGTGCTGCGAGGCCGGAGGCGGTCAAGCGCCGATCATGGCCTCGGGGCGCACGATCTTTTGAGGCACGGCGCCGGCTCCCTTGCGGGCGCGGCGCTCGATCATCTGGTAGATGCGCTGGTACAGGCGGTCCACCGGATGCAGACGGTCGGTGTAGCGGGTGTAGAGTCCTTCGCTCTCCTGCATGGTCCACCGCTTGTCGTAGTGCACCAGGCGTTTGCCGTTGTATTTGTGATAGGGGCGCATTTTGCCCGGAGGCAGCAGCGACCCATCCTCATCCAGTGGCTTCAGCAGGTCCCAATTGATGGTGGCGGGCAGCGGCGTGAGCAGGTTGGCCGTCTGGTACCTGCTCACACCGGTGGCCCAGTCGGCCATCTGCATGATTTTCTCTTCAGTATCGTAGGGCAAGCCGATGATAGTCATTGCGACGTTGATGAAGCCCCAGCGCTGGAGTGCCCGCAGATTGCGGTCCACGTCGTCGGGGTTCTGGCGCTTCTTCACGGCGTTCAGGTTCTCGGCGTTGTTCGACTCCACGCCGATGTACAGCATCTCCATGCCAATGCCGCGCAGCGCCTCGGACATCTCGGGCGAGTCGCCAAGCTCGGCACGGGTCTGGCAGATGAGCCACATGCCGTCGCTGCGGCCCTTCCAGGACTGCACCCGTTCCAGGCGCTCCTGGTAAAACTTGGTGGCACGCGAGGGTGGCGGATGCAGGTCGTCGGTGACGAACACGGCGAAGCGGCCATCGGTGGGCGACCGCATGATGAGGCCCTCATCGGCCAGTTGCTGCAGTTGCTCTATGCGCTTCCACTCGACTTCGCGGGCCACCATACGGTAGCCCAGAAACTGTTTGATGACCTCGCAGTAGCTGCAGTTCTCGGTGCAGCCACGCACGGTCTCCAGCACGCCCGCGGCCCATGGCGAGTTCTTGCTGAGGCCGACCACGGCGCGGTAGTCGGGCAGCTCGACGAAGTCGGAGGGGATGGTGCGGCGTTTGGGCGTGAGGGCCGCGGCCGGCCCGTCCTGGTAGGCGATGCCGCCCACCTTGGCCAGTTCATGGCGCACCCGATCGGCGGGGAAGTGGAGGAGGATGTCGCACAGAGGGCCAATCACGTCCTCACCCTCGTGCTGCACAATGACGTCGAACGCGCCGTGCTCGAAGGACTCGTCGTACATAAAGCCCATGTGCGGGCCGCCACCCATGATCTTGAGGTTGGGGTGGGCAGCGCGGGCGAGGCGGGTGATCTCGTAGCAGCGCGGGATCTCATTGATGAGGGCGCTCATGCACAGGATGTCGACGCCCTCAAGGTCGGCGACCGGGTCGATCAGGCCAACTTTGTCCTCGAACCAGATCCTGGTGTCGTAGGTCCAGTCCACCAGCCGCTCGCCGCTTTGATTGCCACGCTCCACATACTGCTTGAGCGCAGCCGAAAGGAAGGTCATGCCCTGGCGGGGGATTGCAACGTACTCGAAGTTACCTCCAGCGGACTTTGGTTGCACGAAGACAACATGCTTTGTCATGTGCTCCCCTTCCTCGCTAAGACTGAAAGTTCGCCCCTCAACCGGCGTTCTCGTATGCGAAAACACGCCCCCGCTACGATTGTTACGCCGGCTGGCACTAGTATAGCAATGTCGGCGGGTGGGGCAAATGTGCGTTGAGCGGCGGTAACGGGTACGTTACTATGAGACGGCTACGATGCGGACAAGGGGTGAGGCGTGGCGAAGTACGACCTGGCGGTGATCGGGACGGGGCCGGCCGGGCATCGCGCCGCAATGCAGGCGGCGAAGTTGCGCAAGCGCGTGGTGAGCATTGACAACCGAGCCCCCGTGGGCGGCGTGTGCGTGCACACGGGCACCATCCCCAGCAAAACCCTGCGCGAGGCGGTACTCTACCTCACCGGGTTCCGGCAGCGCGGCATCTATGGCGTGGGGTATGCGGTCAAGGCCAACATCACGGTGCAAGACTTGGTGTTCCGCTGCGACCAGGTGGTGAAGAACGAGGTGGACGTGCTGGTGGCACAGTTTGCCCGCAACGGGGTGGAGGTGCTGTACGGCAACGCCGAGTTCGAGGCCCCGCATCACCTCAAGGTGGTGGACCCTGCAGGCGGCGAGACGACATTGGAAGCCGACTACGTGGTGATTGCCAGCGGCACCAAGCCCGCCCATTCCGACCGTATCGCAATCAACGGTACGTCCATCATCGATGCCGACGGGGTGTACCATCTGGAGCAGATCCCCCGCACGCTCACCATTGCCGGGGCCGGTATCATCGGTGTGGAGTACGCCTGCATCTTTGCGGCGCTGGGCGCCAAGGTGACGGTGGTGGACAAGCGCAGCACGGTCCTGGAGTTCTTGGACCACGAGATCCTGGAAGCGCTGATGTATCACATGCGGGAAGAGGGCGTCACCTTCCGCTTTGGCGAGGAGGTGACCGAGGTGTTTGAGGACGGCGACCGGGTGGTGGTGAAGACCAAGAGCAATAAGACCATTCTGGCCGATTGCTTCCTCTACACCGTGGGCCGCATGGGCAACACCGACGTGCTGCAGCTCGGCAACGCAGGCATCCGCGTGGACGACCGTGGCCGCATTCCCGTCAACGAGTTCTTCCAGACCGCAGCGCCGCACATCTACGCCTGTGGCGATGTCATCGGCTTTCCAGCGCTCGCGTCGTCGTCGATGGAGCAAGGCCGGCTGGCAGCGGGACATGCCTTCGGCATCCATGAGGGGCACATCTCCGAGTACCTGCCCTATGGTATCTATACCATTCCAGAAATCTCGATGGTGGGGAAGAGCGAGGAAGAGCTGACCAGCGAAGCGGTGCCGTACGAGTTCGGTATTGCCCGCTATCGAGAGATTGCCCGCGGCCAGATCATAGGCGACCGCACCGGCCTGCTGAAGCTGCTGGTGCACGCGGAGACGCGCAAGCTGCTGGGCATCCACATCATCGGTGAGGGGGCCACGGAGCTGGTCCACATCGGCCAGGCGGTGCTGGCGCTGGGCGGTACGCTCGACTACCTGGTGAACAACGTGTTCAACTACCCCACGCTGGCCGAGTGCTATAAGGTGGCGGCGCTGGATGCTTACAACAAGCTGGGCGCGGCGCCGGCGCCGGCGTTGACCTAAGGAGACGGGATGGTTGTTGACCGCTACAACGGGTATTCGATTTCCCGCCTACGGGAATCGAACTACAAGGTGAAGGAAGCGCGCGAGGTGTACCAGGTGTTCGACGAGCACACCGGAGCGCTCGCGTTCAGCTTCACCGGCTACTACAATCCTAAGCATATCTTGAAGACGGCGGACAAAGAGGCGCTCATTCGCGCCCTCATGGCCCCGGTGCTGGCCGCCATCCGCGCCAAGATCGACGCCCATGACCTGACCGACGGCTTCCTGCACGCCGAGGCGTCGGGGCACGAGGCGCCGTCCGCACCGGTGGCGCCTGCCGCAACGGTGGCATAGCTATGCGTATCGGCGCACACGTGTCGTCGGCGGGCGGACTGGACAAGGCCATCGACCGTGCGGTCGCGCTGGAGTGCGAGACGGTGCAACTGTTCGCCTCGCCACCGCAGGGGTGGGCCATGAAGCCGCCCTCGCCCGAGGTGGTGGCGGCCTTCCGGCAGAAGGCGGAGGCTGCGGGGCTGGCCGGGTGGTGCTTCTTCCACGGCGTGTACCTGGTGAACCTGGCCACTGAGAACCCAGAGCACCTGGCCAAAGGCGTCGCTTCGCTCAGCTTCTACCTGAACGTATGCCACCAGACCGGCGTGAAGGGCGTCATCTTCCATGTGGGGAGCCACAAGGGCGCCGGGTTTGCTACGGTGCTGCCGCAGATTGCCGGGGCGATGCGCCAGGTGTTGGCGAACGCTCCCGGCGATGCCTGGCTCATCATCGAGAACAACGCCGGGCAGGGCCAGCAGATCGCCGGCAACTTCGCGGAGATCGGCCGCATCATGGACGCTGTCGAAAGCCCGCGGGTGAAGGTGTGCCTCGATACCTGTCACAGCCTGTCGTCGGGCTATGACCTGCGCAGCGAGAGCGGCGTGGCGGCGGCCATGGACGAGTTTCAGCGCGAGGTGGGCTGGGAGCACCTGGTGGCGGTGCACGCCAACGACTCGAAGGCCCCGCTGGGCGCGGGTGTGGACCGGCACGAGAACATCGGTGACGGCTATCTGGGTCTGGACGGCTTCCGCGCCATCATGGGCCACCCGGCCTTCCGCGACGTGCCGTTCATGTTGGAGGTGCCGGGCATCGAGGGCGCCGGACCCGACGCCGAGAACATGCGCCGCCTGCGGGAGTTGCGGAGTATCGCCTTGGGGTAGGCGAAGCGAATGGCGCTAAGCGTCGCAACTTGACATATGTACCTTCAGGCGGTGAATACTGGGAGCATTGTCGGAAATACCTGTTTCGGTGATGCCACCTGATTCTCAATTGAAAACAAAACCTCGGGGCATGTTGATAAGTCCCGAGGTTTTGTTATTCTGGAATTATGAATCGCATCGAAACAAAGGCTGTCACCCCCCGACTCCCGCGCTCGCTCGGGGGCCGGTACTTCCGGACTGCCGAAGCTGAGGCTGCTGGCGTGCCTCGCGCACAGCTTTACCGCATGTGGCGTTCGGGGGAGGTTTTTCGACTTAGCAGGGGCCTGTTCTCGACGAAACGTGTAGACCTCAGCGGAAGAGAGACTCTGGCTGAAGCTGCGGAAAGGGTCCCGAATGGCGTCATTTGCCTGCTTTCGGCGCTCGCCTTCCATGGCCTCACAACGCAACTGCCACGAGAGGTGTGGATGGCCCTCCCTGAGAAGGCCTGGAAACCTTCACTGAAGGACCTTCCCGTCCACATTGTCCGTTTCTCAGGCCAGGCGTACAGCGAAGGGATAGATCTTCACAAGGTGAAGAATGCTGAACTGCGGGTTTACAGTCCAGCCAAGACCGTGGCCGACTGCTTCAAGTACCGCCACAAGATCGGTCTTGAGGTGGCGCTCGAGGCGCTTCGCGACTATTGGCGACAACGCCGGGGGTCAATCGAAGACCTCGAAAGGTACGCCAGCGTCTGCCGGGTCACGAACGTGCTCCGGCCCTATCTGGAGGCGCTGACGATTGAGTCCTGAGCGACCAAAGGATATCGCAGCTTCGGTTCGCGGGAGACTGCTCAACCTGGCGCGTGCGAATGGCGAAGAGTACAGCCTCACGCTCCAGCGCTACGCCAACGAGCGCTACCTCTACCGATTGAGCCGCTCTCGCTACCAGGCTGCCTTCATCCTCAAGGGTGGCATGTTGCTGCCCGCGCTAGGGGCAGACATTTACCGTCCGACCCGCGATATTGACCTCCTCGGGTCGGGACAACCGGAGGTCGACCGGCTCCGCGCCGTCTTCGTTGAAATAACGGAGACCGTCGTCGATGCTGATGGCATGACCTTTGACGCGACAGCGATCGTCGTCGAGCCCATCCGGGCGGTATTGGCCTACGGCGGCGTCCAAGTGCTCATCCCAGCCCGCCTCGGGAGCGCAATAACCCCCATCCGAATAGATGTCGGTATTGGTGACGCCGTCACGCCAGACCCAATCGAGGCTGACTATCCCACCCTCCTGCCCATGCGGGCGCCCACCTTGCGCATGTACCCGATCGAGACGGTGATCTCGGAGAAGTTCGAGGCCCTCGTCCGTTTCGGCCTCGCCAATGGCAGGCTCAAGGACTACTACGACCTGTGGATCATCGCCACGAAGCGGGAAGTGGCTGGAGCCACCCTCACGGAAGCCTTTGCCAACACGTTTTCGCGTCGTACGACACCGCTTCCGCAGGCCACCCCCGTGGGTCTTACCGATGCTTTCCTCGGAGACCCAACGCGTCAGCGTCCTTGGCAGCGGTTCTTGGGCAGTACTCCAGATGCACCTGACCTGGCTGGACTAAGTGTGGTGCTCATCGCGTTCCTCATGCCGCCCGCCACCGCTGCCGCGACCGGCAAAACGCTCGACCGAATCTGGACACCGGGCATCGGTTGGCGCTAGCCCCTCTCGGATGGTTTGCATAACCGCCGTTAGGGTAACCATTGGGTGTGATGGGTGGTGGGTAGCCTGTGAGCGGGACGCGCAACCGCCCCGGCCATATGGCCGGGGCGGTTCTTGTGGCTGTGCTGTGCGGGTTAGCGCTTTGGCCCCAGGCCGCCGCCAATGGGTGACTGCACCGGCCCGCTGCCCTGGCCCTTGGGGGCGCCAATGCCACCTGCCGGGGCCACGGAGGTCGGCTCCGACTTGTCGGGGATGAGGCCGGTACCGCCGCCAGTGGGGGTGAAGGGTGCTGCGACCGCAGGCTCCGTCTTGGACGGCTCGACCAACGGCGTGCTGCCAGCGTCCTTGCTGGCCACGGGGCCGCTTGCCGGGCCGGTGTCGCCGGTTTTGGCGGGCAGTTGTTGCTCGTCGGGTTGCGGGATGGGGGCCTGGCCGACCGGTGCGCCCTTCTGCTGCGGTTCGTCGGCGACCGTGCCACCCTTTTGGGGCAGCGGGTTCACCGGCGGCGCAACCGCGGTCAGTGCTGGTTCCGTGACGGCCGCTGGAGTTTCTGCGCGGGGCGTTTCCGACGCGGGCGGCGCGCTGGGCGTGGTGCTGGTGACGATCGGATTGGGCTCCGGCAGAACGGCGGGTTGAACCGGCTTGGCGCCCAGCACGAGGTCAAATTCCCCCTTGACGGCATCCGGCGCCCGCCTCTTTGCGTTGGCCAGGTTGCCCTTCACCATGTCGTTTTGCTGCTTCGTCTGCTCACCAATACGTGAAGCGAATGCCAACTCTTGGGCTTGTTTCACATCGGTCGAGTAGCCCTCAAGTACCTGCTTGTAGAGAGCAGGCTCTGAAATTCCGGCGTCGACCATCTTGCCCACTTCGCGGACGCGTTCGGCACTGCGCCAGATATGCACCTTGGTCTTGTCTTCATTGGTGAACGCCAGCGCCAGACGCCCCTGCTCCACCACGGTCTTTACCGAGTAGAGGGGTTCGCCGGGGATGGTTTCCATGGCGGCCGATACGGTGTTGACGCCGGCGGCGGTGAAGGTCATGACCACTGCCAGGACGGCGGCGGCGGGCCGGGCCAGCGCGTAGGCCATGCTGCTGGGGGTGAGGGCGCCGGCGAGGTTCTCCCAAGCCCGGTACCAACCGGGGCGGACGCTGCGGGCAGCCATCTCCTCGCGGGCGGCCGACATCACTTGTGCGCGCAGGCGGGCCTTGGCGGTGGCGGAGGGTACGACGTCGCGCGGCAACTGCTTGAGCTGCATATGAATGGGCAGAATTTCGGCTATCTCACGCTCGAGCCCCGGATATGCCCGGTGCAGTGCATGCGTGGAGGGTGACTCTTCGGCCAGCTCGTTGAGCTGGGCCAGAATGCGGTCTGCGCGTGTCACGGTCGACCCCCCTCAGCGGTTATCACCTTGCGCAGCGCGATGAGCGACCGGTGCAGGATGACGCGGACGGCGCCCTCGCTCTTGTTGAGCGAGGAGGCAATCTCGGCATACTCCAACCCGTCGATGTAGCGCATCAAGACGACAGCCTGCTGATCCTTTTTGAGTTTCATGATCGCCTGGCGCAGGGAGGCGCTGGCGAAGCTCCGTTCGGCGAGGGCCACCGGGTCGGCCGAATCGTCCGCCGGGATGATGATGTCGTCAATCGACGAACTCTCCCGGCGGGACCGATAGTGGTCGACCAGCAGATTGTGCGCGATGCTCAGCAGCCATACGAAGAATGGCCGGCCCATGGCACGGTAGCGGCCGATAGCCCGTAGCGCCTTGACGAACACCTGGGCGGCCAGGTCCTCCGCCTCGGCAGCATTGCCGACCCGATAGTACAGATGCCGGTAAACCCGATCGTAGAACAGATCGTAGAGCCGGCCGAAACTGTCGGCGTCGCCCGCTACCGCCCGTTCAACCAGGAGGTCTTCCTCCGGGTCCCGGGCCACGATACTGCGTTCGCTCATTCCCTCACCTTTGGGAACGACGCGCGGGAAACGCGCGTTACACGCGATCGGACGGGTTTCGCTCGCGAATTGCCGGTTGGCATGGGGCTAGGCACGAGCGGTAGCGCGAGTGGGGTCAAACTCGATGTGGCCCGTCCAACCGTGGGTCGGACGGAACCGGAAGGGCATGAGGCCGGACCGGAGCAATTGCTCCCATTCCGGCCGGTTGGTCGCAATGCGCATGTCCTCGGGCCCCACCTCGGGCTGCAGCGCCCACGAGCGCCCAGCACCCTCTCGCAGCATTGGAACGGTGCGCCAATCATATCCCATTAGGCGCGTCGCCGCGATATCTGTCAAGACCGGATGGCGCCCGCCGATGAGCACGCCACACGGCTTAGGGTCGGGGAACAGCGGGCCCTCGCCCTCGCCCGCCACCACGCCGTCGATGATGCCGAGCCAGCGGCGCTGGGGCGTGGGGGCGAGTGTGCCGTCGCTACGGGCGTGGAACAGCGCGTCGTTGAGGTCCAGCGCCATGCGCCACACGGTGTCGTTGCCGTACCAGTCGCCCTCCACAGTCGCGGGCTTACCGGGCGACAGGCGGCGGAACAGCGGCTTCACCACCCGGCTCGCCATGAAGCGCAGCGGCCCGCCCAACAGCTTTAGGCCCACCCGGCCCGCCGGGCGGCTCAGCATGACGTCGCGGAACGCGTCCTCCATGCGGGCGTCCAGACGGGCGTCGTCGGCCACGGCGTCGCCACCCTCGTGCGGCGAGCCGATGCGGTGGTGGGGCAGGCCGCGCTTCTCGTTGGTGATGCCCACGGCGTTCTTCAAGGTGAGGGTGACACCGCCCTTGCGGTGGGTCTTCAGCTTGGCGATGGAGATGATGACGTCGGCGTTCAGCAGGGTGTTGGGCAGGCTGTAGATATTGTGATGGGGGCGGTGGAACTGCTCCATCACGTTCTCGTAGTAGACGGCGGTGCTGCGCATGCGGTGGGTCTGGGCGGACACCTCGGCAAACATGCTGCGGTCGCCCAGGTCAACCTGGGTGTAGCCGGCCGGATCGCCGGGCAGCGGCGACCACTCCTCCATGAACCCGGTGTCGTTGCGGCGTACTTGGGCATCGCGAATGTCCAGCAGTTCGAGCGTGACATCGCCGGTAGGCTGCGTGGCGTAGAAGCGCTGCACGGCGCCGATGCCGCTCAGTTCCACGATGCGGTCGAAGTCCACTTCCTTAATAGGCGAGTCGGCGATGAGGATGCGGCCGCGACCCTGGAGCGCCAGCAGCACATAGTCGACGAGCGGGCGCAGCACCGAGCCGTGCACCACGGCCGCCTCGATACCGGGCTGGCCGAGGGGGTGCTCGCTCACCACGAAGTTGGGCTTGAGCACCACCGTGTTGCCGGGTTGCACCAGTTGGCCCAGCGGGCTCCAATCGGGTGTGCCGTAGGCGCCGGTACCCAGGTCGAGGCTCTGCAGCAGGTCGCGCATGGCGGCGTACACCTGGTTGGGTGCGCCCACCGCCTCGCCAAACGGGTACTCGGGGTAGGCCTGGCCGGGGTGGAAGGGCGCCGGCGGGTAGGCGGTCGCACCGCTGTCCCAGATGGCGACGTCGGGACGCTCAGGCATGGGTGGTGGACCGGGTGGCGCTGAAGTCGGGCGGCACGTGGCTGATGGTGTAGCGGAACTTACCGGACACGGTGGCCGGAATGCGGTCGACGAACTCGATGTCGAACCGCACGGCGGCGCCCGCATACTCCTGAATGCGGCCGCGTAGGTAGGTCAGGTTGTCGTCGGTAAGGTGGGCACCCCGCACTATGCGGACCGTGAAGTGCTCGATGGTGTCCTGCTCGATCTGGAACTGGGCGATGTCGAAGTCCTTGAACAGGTGTGGGAAGAACTCGCCGGGCAGGTAGCGGCCGCCGGGCAGCGTCAGTATGTCCTGCACCCGGCCCTCCACCATGCGCATCAGCGGCAGGCCGCGGCCGCAGGGGCACGCGCCCGTGTCGGGCGAGCCCACGTCCTCCACCCGGTAGCGCAGCAGCGGAAAGCTGTACAGGTCGAGGGCGGTCAGCACGATGTCGCCCGACTCGCCGGGAGCGGCGGCCCGGCCGTCCCGCACGAACTCGACATAATAGTTCTCGGCGTTCAGGTGCAGGCCGCCCTGGGGACACTCATGGGCAATGTCGCCCATCTCGCGCCCGCCGTAGCGGTTGAAGACCTTGCAGCCGAATACCCGCTGGATGGTGGCCCGCTGGTGGTCGAACAGCATCTCGGCCGAGCAGATGACACCGCGCGGCCGGATGCCGGTGATGTGGCGCTGCTCCAGGAAGCGGGCGAAGTGGTACATGGGCGTGACGTATGCCTCGATGACGTCGGGGGGGTCATTGATGAGGTCGCGGGCGTAGCGCGCCATCGTGTCTTCGGTCAGGTCGAAGCAGGGGAGCACCCGCACCCGGGTGGCGCGGTCCCACAGCCGTTGCTTCAACGCCTGGTGCGGCTGCACGTCGAACTGCGAACCCCACAACCGTACCCACGAGCGGCCCGGCTCCCAGCCGGCCCAGCGGAAGTTGCGCAGCTTGACCGCCCGATAGGCCGCCACAAATGCGGGGTCGTGGTACACGGTGACGGGGGCGCCGGTGGAGCCGCCGCTGGCGGTGCGGATCACCTGGTCGCGGTCGGCGTCGAGGGCGAACAACTCCTCACGATGCTCGTTGAGGTCTGCCTTGGCCAGGATGGGCAGGCGGGCGAAATCTTCGGGCGTGCGGATGGTGTTGGGGGTGAGGCCGAGGCGGCGCATGGCGTCTTGGTAGTAGGGCACCTGGGCGTAGGCGTGGCGGACCAGGCGTTGCAGCTTTTGCCACTGCAGGGCCAGCACCTGTTCCCGCGGCCACCACTGGCTGGCTTCGAGTTCGGCGGCGTTGCGGGCCTGGGGTTTGGCGCCCAGCAGCAGGCGGTAGCCAGCGGCGACGGTGGCGGCGTGGATCTCGCGGCGGTTGGCTAGGAGCAGCATGTGGTGTGTGGTGGGGTGTGTTGTGCGGGTCTTCTGGTGTAGGGGCGGTTCACGAATCGCCCTGGGACAGGTGGTCGACACTGTGCCCCGACCCTTCGACTACGGTGGAGGATGAATCCATTCACGTCGTATCCCGCCCGCCCACCCTCTGAAACTCCTTACTGAGGGGACACCCCTCAGACTCCCTGGCAAGGAGGGCTTCGCCCTCTCTGCACTCACCCATGGGCACTCTTCGCGGGGCCCGTGCCGACCCCAAGACGTTCCGCCACCCCTGGACTCCCTGGCAGGCGTCCGGTGGGATGGCGCTTCGGTCCGTCGGGTCACTGGTGGCGCCGGAGGGCGATTCGTGAATCGCCCCTACGTGGCGGCGCCTCCGTACTCACGAGGCTCCCATCGGCTGTCCCCAGGACCGAAAAACGGCGGCCACCGCCTTGTGCAGACCGCATGGAGTGCACCGTTGCCGGTCCGAACCTCCTGACGCCCGACATTCCTACGACCCGGCCGGCTTGTCGTAGCCCAGGATGCCGAAGTAGAGATCACCCACCGTTGGTTTGCGGTCTTTGGACCACTGGCCTTCGGGGTAGTTGTCGGCCCCGTCCTGGAACCAGGAACTGGCGGCGGTCTGTGAGGGCCCCTTCTGGCTGGTCAGTTCGAAGAAGTAGCGTTCGCCCTTGTTGACCGGAGCACGGCCGATGGGGAAACCATACCACCTATTCTGTACAACTGTCGCGCCGTCAAGTTCCGCTTCGGCGATGGGCGCGTTGCCGGGTGGGTCGGTGTAGAGGCGCAGTTTGACGGGGGCGTTGGTGGTGCGGGCGCCACCAGCCAGCAGCACCCGGATCTCGGTGATCACGTCGTTGACGGCCACGAACGACTGCCCGGCCGCCGCCTCGCTGAGCGGCGGGGTGCCGGTGGCCCCGACCGTGGCCCAGGTCCAGCCGGGAGCCGGGCCGCGATAGCGCTGGAACACCCGGTAGTGCGGCAGCGTGAGCCGCTCCACGAACCCCTGGTTCTCCGCCAGCTTCAGGTCGGCGCCCAGCGAGATGCCGACCACGCCGATGGCCACCCATTCGGCGCCGGGCCAGCTCCAGTCGAACAACTGGTCCGATTCGGTGCGGCTGACGGTGGCGACGATGGTGGGCGGGTGCTTGAGCACGCGGTTGAGCGTGAAGTCCAGCTCCCACTCGGTGGCGCCGATGGGGTCGTTGCCCGCCTGTTCTTGCAGGAAGGCGGTGACGGCGCCAGCCTCGTCGGGCATGGGAGCCACCTTGCCCAAGGCCCAGGAGCCTGCCGGTACCAGCAGCGCAATGGCGGCCACCGCGCTGCCCAGGTTGGCGCGGTGGGGCACCAGCCGTTGCGCCAGGGTGGGGATGACGATGCCCGTCACCAGTGCGAGGGCGGCGGCCATCCAGAAGCCGTAGCGGCCCCAGCCCACCGAGAACAGGAAGAAGCCGGTGGTGAACAGCAGGAACACCGGCGGCAGCACTGCCGAGTCCCGCAACCGCTCGCCGCCCAGGAAGAACAGCGCCAGCACCAGCAGCGCCGCCGCCGACCACGGCAGCAGGCCGGGTGGCACCGCCTCGCTGAGGCGGGTGAGATTCACGATGCTGCGCACAATGGTGGGCCGGGCCACCTGGTCCTGGTAACCGGCCAGGGCCATCAGCCGGTCCTGCACCGCGTCCTCGCCGATGATGGTGTACTGGTAGTAGAACCAGGCCAGCACCAGCAGCAGCGTCACCACCGCGGGCCACAGCAGGGTGCGCAGGGGCAGGCGCGTGCCGCGCAGCAGGAGGTAGCCCCAGGTGCCGATGACCGTGGCCAGGATGATGGGCAGCATGGTCATTTTGGTGAGGGCGGCGAGACCGAAGAACACCCCGCTCAGGAACAGGCCCGGCCAGCGTGCGCGCTTGCGGCCCGAGGCGATCCAGAGCCAGGCCCCGGTCAGGAACAGCGCCAGCGACGGTACCTCACCCAGCGCGGTGCGGTCGTGGGGATAGAGCGTGAAGGTGACCAGCAGCGCCGCAATCACTGCCGGCGCCCGTCCCACCTCCAAGCGCGCCACGGCGAAGGCGGCGGCGGCGGCAAGGCCCGAATACAACACCACGATCAGGCGGGACTGTGCGACGCCCTGCCCCAGCCAGTCGAAGATGAAGGCGGTGGGTAGCAGCACGGGGATGCCGGTGGTGACGTGGGGGTCGAACTCCCAGCGCCATTCGCTGTCGATGGTGCCGTAGAACCCCTCGCGCAAGAAGTTGACGGGGGCCTGCAGCACGTAGCCCTCGTCGTAATTGATGGGCGGGTTGACGCCCAGCGCCGGCAGCGCCAGGGCGATAGCCACCATGGCAAGGGTCACGGCAATCGCTACGTCGAACGCCGCCTCGCCCAGCCGCCGGGGCCAGTGTGGGGGCGGGACGGCGGCGGCGGGGAGTGGGTCGGGTGGCGGTGCGGGGTCGGCGGTGACTGATGGTGCGTCAACCGGTGGGGCGCCGTGCTTGGCGACAGGAGTGGGTGCAGGGACGTCTGGTGCGGTCGCAGTGGCGGCGCTCTGGCTGACCAGTGGTGCGGCCGGCGGGGCCACCGCGAGGTCGCCGAGGCGAGCGCTCGCCGCGAGCTCGGTAAGGGGATGCCCTAGGGGAGCAACCGTGACGCGCTCGCCCGCGAGGCCGCTGCCCTGCTGGCCGCTTTGACGCAGGATACGGGCACTTTCGGCGCGCACCCTTTCCAGGTTGACGCCCATGCTTTCGAGCAGACCGGCTGCGATGCCCTCATTCTCACGCATGAGGCCGATGAGGAGGTGTTCGGTGCCGACGTGGGTATGCTTCATCCGGCGCGCCTCTTCGACGGCCAGTTCGATGACCCTTTTAGCACGGGGCGTGAGTCCAACGGCGCCTATCGGAGGACGGTCGCGGCGGCCGATGATGGACTCTACGGCGGCACGCACCGTGTTCAGTTCGATGCCCAAACTTTCGAGCACTCTTGCACCGAGCCCGTCCTCTTCACGCACCAAGCCCAGCAAAAGGTGCTCGGTTCCAATGTAGGAGCTGTTGAACCGCTGGGCCTCTTCCTGCGCCAGGCTAAGCAGCCTGCGGGCCCGTTCGGTGAACTTGTCGAACCTATCGGCCATGGGGGGCCTCTGCGAGCGGCGTGCGTCCTGTCCTCACGGTCCCACCTCCACCAACCGCCGGCTGGAGAACGGTAGCAGCCGGGTGACGGCGCCGTTCCGCAGCGTGAACTCGAACGCGGGCAGCGTAGCAAATTGCTCGCCCTGTTTCACCATAACAAAACCGCGGTAGGTCCCGTCGCCGGTGGCGAAGGTCTGTGAGTCGAGGGCTACCCGGCCGCGCTGGCCCATGAGCGACACCTGCTTGGCCTTGAGGTCCATATCGAAGGCGCCGGGTAGGCCGAGGGTGCTGAGGGGGCCGGCCCACCAGCCGAAGTGCGCAGCGTTGCAGGCGGCGACGGCGTAGATGTCGATACCCACCACCGTGTCGGGGCGAGCGGGGCCGAAGTAGTCCACCAGCAGGCGTGGGTTGCCGCCGGCGTCGGTGACCGTGGCCGAGACCTCGGCGGCAAGCGTCTCCACCAACCGCATCCCGCGCACCTCGCCGCTGAGCACGGTGATGGACAACACGCGGAGCGACGCCTGCGCGGGTGTTGCGGCGAAGGCGAGGGCCGTGGGGCCGGCCCGTACCACAGGCGTACGGTAGGTGAAGGCGCCGGGCTTCAGCCGGACGCTATCCTGGGCGCCGCCGCCGGTCAGCGTCAACTCGCCCTCGGTGGCGGCAACACCCCGCACCAGCACCGTGGCCTGCTCGCCGCCGCCCGCCATCGCCTGCTCGGCGGTCTGGCCGCCGCCCGCCGCCGATAGCCGGCCGGCCGCCAGCGACACTGTGAGGGGGGCCGCGGCGTTGAGGGCGATGGGTTGTGGAAACGCCAGGTAGCCCGTCACACCGCGCTCCAGCGGGTACAGCGTGTTGGTTTCCCCCAGCCAGCGGGGGCCGTCGACCGGCAGGCCGAGCGACTCGGGGTCAAGCGCCTTGGGCAGCAGCACGTAGCCGGGGCGGGCCTTGCCGCGCAGGTCGCCGGCGAAGGTGCGGCCGGGCAGCGAGGCCGCTGCTGCGGCGGCAAAGGAGTCGTCGGGAGCGTTGGTGATGGGCGTGTAGACGGTGGCGCCCTCGGGCAGCACCTTGGCCAGCGCCTGCAGCTCGCGTGGTGTCGAGAGGTATTGCACGGTGTAAGCAGGCAGCGGGTCGAAGGTGGTGCGGGTGACCCGGCCGCCGGCCACGCTGAAGCGGAGCCAGCGCTGGCGGTACACCTCGTTGTTCACGTGATAGGCGGCGATGTGTGCCTCGTACTCGCCGTCGCTGCGCGGTGGGCCCGAGCCGCCGCCGTCACAGGCCTCGGTCGAGAGGTCGCCCTCCCAGGCCACCCGGTCACTCTGTGCCTGCTTGGCGCTGGTGAGCTGCACAAACCCCGCAGGGGATAGTCCGCCACCGGCGCGTCGGTAGAACTCGACGGCCAGCGACAGGTGGGCGCCGCGGCTGTCGTTGACCAGATAGCCACCGTCGATGCGGCCGCGGTTCCCGTCCACGGAGGGCTTGAGTTGCAGCACCAGCAGGTCTTTGGACGCCAGGGTACCGGGCGGTAACGGCGCGCCATCGAGCACCCGCAGGCCCAGCAGCCGCACGTCGGGCGAGCCCTTGGGCAGCGCCAGGGTGACGGTGGTGGGCGTGGGGATGGCTGCCGAGCGGTAGCTGATGACGCCGGCCGGTAGCGTCACCTGCTGTGGCGCTGCACCGGTGTCGATGATGGCGGTGGCGCTGTCCATGGCGAGCAGGGTCATCTCCACCTGCTGGGCGCCGGCATGGCGGGCGAGAGCGCCGTTGTACAGCGGCGTCCCGTTGTCCAGCGACCATGTGTCCTGCTGCAACGCTATGCGCACGGGGGTGTCGCCCAAGGACACCGGCCGGCCTACACTTTCCAGGTCGACGGCGGTAACCCATGCGCTGGGTCGGCGGTAAAGCGTCACCAGGTCGTTGCGCCACACTACGTCTTGGGGGCCTAGGCCCGACTCTTCCGGCCGCTCGCCGTTCTGGAACAGCAGGTACTGGTAGGGCTCGTCGGGGCGGGCGCTCTGCACCTTCCCGTACGCCGATTTCAACGAGCCGACCACCGGGTTGTCCAATAGGAAGTAGCCGACCATCGCCCCCAGGCGTGGGTCGAAGCCGGAGCGTCCGGTGACATAGACGGGAGCGCCGGCGGGCAGCACGCTCCGCAGGGTCTGCAATTCCCAGACGGTGCGCGGCAGTTCGTCGGGGTCGGTATCCCAGTAGTAGCGCAGGCTTTGGGTCGTGTTGGCGGCGGCCAGCGGTGCGGCCACCAGCGCCGTCAGCGCCAGCCCGCCGAGGGCAAGGCGGCGGGGTGCGGGGAGGCTGGCGGGCCAGCCGGCCGGCCGCCAGCGCAGGCCCGCCAGCACCGCGGCGCCCTGGCCGATGCCGGCGCACACCAGAAAGCCGCCCAGGGAGAACACCTTGAAGTAGCCGTAGGGATAGGGCGCCGCCCACCGCAGCACGATGGCGAACAGCGCCAGGCCCGCCAACCCTGCCAGCCACGGCCAGCGCTCCCAACCGGGCCGCAGCGCCGCCACCACCAGCAGGGCGACCACCACCAGGCTTATGGCGGTGGTGACCGGCGCAATGACTTCGAGCGGGATGCCGGGCACGTAGGGTTGGTTGCCGAGGTGCTGCTGCACCAGGGCGAAGGGCGCGAGGCCGAGCGCCTGGGACAGCGACACGAAGTCGGTCACTTTCCACCCCTCACTAAAGCCGTCGCGGAAGTACTGGGGCAGCAGCGTGACGAACCGGACGTGCGCCACCAGGCCGAACGCCGCCAGGGCGCCGACCGCGCCCGCTGCGGCCGCGAGGACGGCGGCGCGGCGCGGTCCCCGCACCAGCGCGTACGCACCGATGGGGGCGGCGATGGCGGCGAACACCGCGGCGGCGCCGGTGTAAAACGAGAGCAGGAGACCGGCAGCCGTCATGCCGCAGAGGGCGGCGGCCCGCCAGGACGGTTCCCGCACCACCCACAGCACCGCAAGCACCGAGGCGGGCAGCAGTGCGAAGGTGAGCGCGTGGCCGCCCAGGCCGATCATGGCGATCCAGAGGTTAAGGCCATTGCAGCCCGCGAGCGCCGCCGCCATGAGCGACGCCCCGGCGCCCATGCGGAACCCCCAACGGCACAGGCTGTACACCGCGGGCACGCTGATGGCGAACGCGAGCAGCAGCGACGGCCGGAAGGTCTCGAACGCCGGCCAGCCGGTGAGCGTGCCGAGCGCCGCGTCGAAGTACATGAAGCCCCAGCCGGAGCCGCCGCGCACCGCGGTGTCGTTCATCATGTCGAGCAGCGGGTTGGGGTAGGCGGTCAGGTGGCCGCCCATGGCGTAGCGCTTCAGGTAGTCGCTGAGCGGCAGGTAGATTTCGAGGTCCCATTGCACACCCAGGAAGGCCAGCGTGCCGGCGTGCAGTTGTGGCAGGCTGCCGATGGCGTAGGCGGCGAAGGCGATGGCCAGGGTGGCCGTCTCGGCCCGGGTGGGCCTTGGGAAGGGGCGCCAGCGGTCGTGGCGCAGCAGCACCAGGTTGGCGAGGGTGGCTGTTGTTGCCAACACGGCCAGCACCCCCGGCATCGGCAGCAGGTAGGTGAGGAACGATGCGCCGATGGCGAGCACGCACACGCCGAGCACCGGCGCCAGCAGCAGTCGGGCCGATTGTGCGGCGGCGGGCACAAGCAGGCGCGCCGGTGCGTAGCCGAGGTAAGTGAGCAGGGCACTGCCGGCGAGCAGGAAGAGGGCGAGGCGGAGGGCGACGTCCATCATGAGCGGGGGGCCTGGTGGCGCGTGTTGGTGGTAGTAGCCGGCGGGCGGCCCCCTCTCCCTAGCCCTCTCCCACGAGGGGAGAGGGGATCGGATGCGCGGTCGCTGCGGTAGCTCTGCGGAACGGGTAAGTGCAGGGAGGGCACCAGGCCTCCCTGCCGGGGAGTCCGAGGGGTGTCCCCTCGGTAAGGAGTTCCTGAGGGTGGGCGGGCGGGATATGGCGCGATGGGATCCATCCTGCAGCCCAGCCGTTTGGCTAACGCGGTCTCGGTGGCCTTTGATGGCTGATCGGTCCCAACCACGGGCCGTGCAGAGGCCACTGGCATCGGGCTACCCAAGGGGCGGGCGCTGGCCGGCGACCGGTGCCGGGCGGTAGACGCCCGCTTCGAGCGCTCCGCCCGCCAGCCCCTGCAGCAGGATGATCCCAAACACCACCAGCGCCAGTGCCAGTCCACTGGAGACCGGTACGCCGTTTTGGCTGAGCAGCAGCACATAAGCGCCCTCGCGCACGCCCAGGCCGCCCAAGGATACGGGCAGCAGGTTGATGAGCGAGACGGCCGCCACGATCCAGACCAGCGCTGGCAGCGCGATATCGATGCCGAGCGCCCGCGCTGCCAGGTAATTGGAGACGGACACGATGCCCTGGAACACCAGCGACAAGGCCAGCGCACCCACCAGCAGCCAGGGCCGTCTGCGGTAGGTGAACAGTGCGCCGTTCACCGCCCCCAGTGCACCGGCCAGCCTGCCGCGCCACCCGCCGGTACCGGCGAAGGGCAGGTTGACGCCGCCGCGCGCCGCCACCAGGGGTAGCACCGCCATCGCCAGCACGGCCACGGCCAGCCACGCCGCCAATGCCGTCGCGGGCAGCTCGGGCCCGAGGGCGAGTCCGCTGAGGCCGAGCAGCGCCAGCGCCGCCAGGCCGGTTAGGCGGTCGACCAGGATGGAGGTGGCGACCGCGCCACCGGGCACGCCGTGGCGGCTGAGCCGCAGGCCCTTCACCACCTCGCCGCTGATCTGGCCGGGCAGCACCAGACTGTAGAACATACCGATGAAGTTGAGCGCCAGCAGGTCGCTGTAGCGGCCGCCGGGGTGCAGCGCCGCCAGCAATTGCCACCACTTCAGGGTGTTGACGGCCCATCCGCCGAATGCCGCCGCCGCCGCGAGGGTGAGCAGCAGCGGGTCGGCGCGGGCCAGCGTGGCGGCCAGGCCGGCCAGCGGCACGCGCGACACGAGCACTGCCAGTAAGGCGATGCTGACGGCCGCCTTCAGCAGCAGGCCGGTCTTGCCAGACATCATTGGGCGTCGGCGCCGTGAGCGGTCGCGTGCCGGGCTTGGACCATGCGCTCGGTGATGTCGAGGTAGGCCTGGGCGGTGTTGCGCCAGGCGAAGGCCTCGGCGCGCACCCGAGAACGGGCGGCCAGGCGGGCGCGCAGCCCCGGTTCGCGGGCCAGCCGGATCAGCGCCTGGGCGATGGCCCCGCTGTCGGCGGTGGGCGTGAGCAGGGCGTTGTCGCCGTCGGCCATCAGGTCGCGGTGGCCGTAGATGTCGGTGGCCACCAGCGGCAGGCCCGACGCCATCGCCTCCAGCACCACGTTGGGCATGCCCTCCTCGAAGGACGGAAACACGAACACGTCGCCACTGCGGTACAGGTCCGGCATCGCGTCGCGTGCGGTCCAGCCCTGGAAACGTACCGATTGGTTCAACCCGAGCGCCGTCACCTGCTCGTGCAGCGCTGCCTCGGACGGTCCGGCTCCGGCCACCACCAGCTCGACCGGGCGGTCGATGGCCGCCTGCACGTGAGGTAGCGCCTCCAGGATATAACGCACGCCCTTCTGCTCCACCAGCCGTCCTGAGAACACCAGGCGGAACACGCCGTCGGTGCGGCGTTCAACCGGTGGTGCGTAGCGGGCCAGGTCGATACCGTTGGGCACGTATTCCACCGGATGCCAGGGCGAGCTTTGCTGCGCGAGGTCGCACAGGCCGCGGCTATTGGCCACGATGGCCGCGGCCTCGCGCCACACCCAGCGGGAGAGCGGGCCGGTCAGCGTGTGTAGGCGGCCGAGGGCGCCGGGCAGGAAGCCGGGCACGTCGCCACCGCGCAGCGACAGCAGGTAGGGCACGCTGAACAGCCGCTTCAGCAGCAGCCCCAGCGGCCCGGTGGGCATGCCGAAGTACACGTGCAGCGCATCGGGCCGGAAGCGGCGGGTGAGGCGGACGGCGGGCGCGAGCGCGGCCAGCAGAAAGGCCGCCATCTCCACCGGCCCGCTCTGGTCGACCTGACGCCGCAGTGTGCGCACGCGGTGCACGGTGTAGCCGTCGCGCTGCTCCAGTGCGGGCAGGCCGCGGTAGCGCGAGGTGAGGACAGCCACCTCGCAGCCGAGGCCGGTCAGCTCTTTGCAGATGGCGGCTGTGGCGTTGCCGGCGCCACCACCCAGTGGTGGGAACTCGTAGTTAAGGGCGAGAATCCGCATGGTCCAGCGTGGCCCACCCGCGCCAGCTATTCTCGTTGCGCCATGACAGCCGCGGCGGACTGAGCTGCGCTTCGGCGAACCATTCAGCGAACTCCTCGCGCCGCAGGTAGAACGCCGTGGGCGGACCCAGGTGGTCGAAGATGACGTGGTGGTTGTGGCGGAAGGTGAACTGGGCGAGCCAGCTCAGGTAGCCGTAGTACGGCAGCAGTTTCTGGAGCCATGGCACGTTCTTGGCGGGAGCGTACAGCAGCTTCAGCACCGGCTGGACGAGCGCCGTTATGACCCACGACACCCCGTAGAGCACTGGGTGCGGCAGGCGCGAGAACAGCCGCTCGCGCAGCGGGTTCACCACGTGGATGATCCACCCGTTGTTCTCGCGGCCGTAGACCCAGGCGAAGATGGAGCCGCCCGGCTTCAGGTGGCCCACCAGCGCCTTGAACCCGCCCTTGGGGTCGGGCAGGTGGTGCAGCACGCCGATGCTGAACGCGAAGTCGACCGGCCGGCCGAACGGCAGGCGGTAGATGTCGGCCTGGATGACATGGACGTTGGGCAGATGCCGGCTGTTGGCGTAGGCCGACTCCACCGCGTCGCTCAGGTCGATGGCCAGCACGTCGCGCGCGCCGAACTGGGCGGAGGCGATAGCGAAGCGGCCCATGCCGCACCCGGCGTCCAACACCACCTTGTCGCGGAAGAAGGCCGGCTCGATGGGGGAGATCCAGTCCAGGAACTGGGCCCGGTAGGTGTCGTCGTCCGGGTGCAGGGCGTCGAATTCCTGCCACTCCCACCCGAACTGGCTGGCGGTCGCCAGCTTGTCGGCGGCGATGACGCCCGGCAGCAGCCGCGGGACACCCCGCACGATGGGAAACCGCTTGCCACACCCGCCACACGCAATGTGCCCCTCGACGATCTCCTCGCCGTCGGTGCGGGCGGTCTCGGCGACGGAGAGGGCGCCCCGGCACTCGGGGCACACCAGGTATTGCAGGACGCGCGGTTTCATGAGCAGGCCGCCTGGAGGAATGTACGGAAACTGGGGCTGCGGCCCGAGACGCGTGCACAATCGAGTTTTTCAGCTAAATGAAGGTTATCCACCACTTTGCTGTACCCTTTGCCGGCCTTATTGAACAGACGTCTCAGGTCCTTGCTCGGTTGGGCCAAGGCCGAAACGTCGCCGCTCACTGCAGATACTCGTGGGCCTACTACCTGTCTGAGAGCGTTCTCATCGCAAAGGAACCACGCCTCGACGGCCTGTTCTGCCGGACAATACGTGACCGGAACGGTTACGTGTTGCCTCACCCCCGCCTGCACCTGCATTGCGAGCGCGTGCCGCTCCGGCCTGCCGTCTAGGTCGATACAAACAACCACGCGGTCGATATCACTGTGTTGGCTGAGCAGCGAACGCGCGACCCCTGCAACCTTTGCTGCATTCAATGCGTCACCCACGCCATTGCCAGCGCGCCGTACATGCACACTCCCGGACGCCTGGCAACAAATCCTCAGTATTGTCGGTAGTGGCCGCTTGTCCGCTTTGCCCTCCACGATAAGCCCGAGACTCACTCTGGAACTCCGCCAATGCTGCCCGTGAACCATGTCTCGCCAAGCCCTAAAGCCTCCATCGCAGGCCGTAGCCCCTTCTTCTTGGTCGCGGGCGTTGCGACGGTGGCTCCGTCCACCTTATCAACGACCACCACATCGGAGGGTTCTAGGAGGTCGAGTAGGTATGGCGAATGGGTTGTCACCAGGATCTGGGTAGTGTCAGCCACCTCCCGAAAGGTTTCCGCAAGGACATCGAGCACGCGAGGGTGCACGTAGTTCTCGGGTTCCTCAAAGCACAGCACTGGTGGGGGTTCCGGCGCGTAGAGCGCAGCAATGATGCACATCGTGTGGATGGTACCATCCGACATTGCCCACATCGGAGTCTCAAAATCTAGGCCACGCTCTTTGAGCCGAATGAGCGTGGTGCTTTGTTCCGTCAAGCGGGTATACACATTCAGGACTTCAGGCATGACTGTCTGGATAAGAGTGTTGAATCGAGCGAACTGCTCAGCGTTCTCCGTTTGAAGCGTGTGAAGTACAGCAGCAAGGTTGTCGCCATTTATGCTCAGTCGCTTTGCCCGCCGGGCTGGACCCGGCCGGCGCTTGATGGCCTCAAGATCGAAGCTGTACTTCGTCCATTCGCTGACAAATCTTGGGAACCGGCCCGCCAAGTCGGTTTCGGAGAACGAGGAGGCTGTCCGCAGGAACGGTTGCTGCCGGTCACCACTTAGGACCCTGCCCAGGGATGTGCCGGCATCGCTGAATACCTGCGCGAAGTTCTGCTCGGGGTCAAATTCAATCGCGGGGTGCAGACCGTCTGGTCGCTTAATGACTAGACGCTCGTTCTTTACAGCGTGGCCGTTAGGCCCTCCGGAGAATTCCAGATCGTATTTGTAGGTGTCGTGGCCTGCAGGCTCACGGCTGATCCTGCCCTCAAAGCCAAAACTTATAGTCCGGCGCGTGTCTCCGTCCCACACCAGGTCGCCAAAACCGCCCCTGCTTTCGATGGCACCGCTACCCATGTTCGTCAGGTCTGCCTGCAACATCAGGCTGTCGATGATGTTGCTTTTGCCGGAGCCGTTGGCGCCGACGAACACGGTGAGCGGGCGCAGCGGCAGGTCGAGGCTGCGGAGGCTCTTGTAGTTGCGGACGCTGAGCTTGGTGATCACGGCCGCGTGATGGCTGCGGCGGGCGTGCCGGGGGCTTGCATCCACGTATCGTACCAAAGCTGCAGCACCAGCAGCGTCCACAGCAGCTTGCGGTTGTCGCGGCGGCCGTCGAAGTGCTGCTGCATCAGGCGTTCGACGGTCTCGTAGCGGAACAGGCCGGCGCGGTTCACCCGGTCCTGCGATAGGGTGTCGAGCAGCAGGCCCTTCAGCTCGTGGCGGAACCACTTGGCGACCGGGATGTTGAAGCCCTTCTTGGGGCGGTTGATGATGTTGTCGGGCAGCACGCCCTTCATCACATGGCGCAGCAGGTACTTGCGGGTGAAGCCCTTTAGCTTGAGGGCCAGTGGCAGGCGGTTGGCGAATTCCAGCATGTCGGCGTTGAGGAAGGGCACGCGCGCCTCCAGCGAACTGGCCATGGAGGTGCGGTCGACCTTGGTGAGGATGTCGGTGTCCAGGTAGAGCTTCATGTCGAGGTACAGCACCCGGTTCAGCTCATGCTGGGCCCGGCTGTCGTGATAGTAGCCTGCCGCCAGCGCCCAGGTGTCGTGGCCGGCGAGGGCGGCCGCCACCTCGGGCGTGTACAGGCCGGCCTTCTCGGCGGGCGAGAAGGAGCCGAGCCAGCGGTGGTGGCGCACGTGCGGCGGCTCGCCGGCCCCTTCGACGAACCGCTTGGCCTTAAAGTCGAAGCTCAGGTTGTTGTGCGACACCGGCAGCGCCCGTACCGCCGGCTCAATCAGTCCGCTGCGCAGTAGGCCCGGCACGCGGTTATAGAGGCCGGTCAGCCGGTGCGCTTGCATGGTGGAGTAACCGGCGAACAGTTCGTCGCCGCCGTCGCCGCCCAGCGCCACCGTCACGTACTCGCGGGCGAACTTCGACAGCAGGTAGCAGGGGATGACTGAGGAGTCGCCCATCGGCTCGTCCAGTATGTCGCCCAGCCGGGGCACAATCTCCCACATCTGTTGTTGCGAGAGCGTTTGCTCGTGGTGATTGGTGCCCAGGTGCTGTGACACCTGCCGGGCGTAGGTGGACTCGTCGAACGAGGCGTCCTCGAAGGCGATGGAGAAGCTCTGGACGGTGGTGTTCGACTCCTGGGTCATGAGTGCGGCGATGGCGCTGGAGTCGATGCCGCCGCTGAGGAACACGCCGAGCGGCACGTCGCTGATCAGTTCCATCCGCACGGCGCTGCGCAGCGTCTCGCGCAACTCCTCGCACCAGTCGGCCTCGGTGCGGATGGGGCCGGTCTCGCTCAGCGAGAGGTCCACGTCCCAGTAGCGGGCGACGCGGCTGCCGTTGCGGCCGAAGGTGAGCGTGCACCCCGGCGGCAGCTTCGACACGGCGCGGATGATGCTGCGCGGCACCGGCACGTGCTCGTAGGTCAGGTATTGGTCGAGCGCTTCGTAGTCCAGTTCACGGGGCACGCTGGGATGGGCCAGCACGGTGCGCAGTTCCGACCCGAACACCAGCACACCGTTTACCTCGGCATAGTACAGCGGCTTGATGCCCACCCGGTCCCGGGCGAGGAACAGCCGTTCGCGGCTGCGGTCCCAGATGGCGAAGGCGAACTGGCCGTTCAGGTGCTCTGGGCAGGCCTCGCCCCACTCCTCGTAGGCGTGGACGATGACCTCGGTATCGCTGTGGGTGCGGAACAGGTGGCCGCGTTCGAGGAGCTGCTGGCGCAGCGGCGGGAAGTTGAAGATCTCGCCGTTGAACACGATCCAGCAGCTCTCATCTTCGTTCGAAAGGGGCTGGTGGCCGCCCGCCACGTCGATGATGGAGAGGCGGCGCATGCCGATGCCGGCGTGCGTGGCGAAGTAGGTGCCCTCGTCGTCGGGGCCGCGGTGCTGCATGGTGGCGAGCATGCCCGCCAGCACCGTGTCGGTGACGGGTTGGTGCGAGGTGAAACCGGCCGCGCCGGCAATGCCGCACAAGGGGTGGGGGTGCTCCTGCCTGCTACTCGATGGTGAAGACGGCGTTGACGCTGCCGGTGATACTCTGCTGGCCCGGTTCGATGGGGGTGGGCACGAAGCCGGGAGCCACGTCCGGCGCGCCGCCACGGCCCAGCGGCGTTGGGAACGATACGCCGTTGTCGGAGGCGGACTGCACGCCGGTGACCGTGACGCCCAGTGCCTGTGCCAGCGCGTCGGCCTTGGTGCGGGCGGCTTTGGCCGCGGCCTGCATGGCGGTGGTGCGGAGGTCGCTGTCGTTGTTGAAGCCGAACTGGATGCCGCCGGCGTAGGTGGCCCCCGCAGCCACTGAGCTGTCGAGCACGGCCGGCAGCTTGCCCAAGTCGCGCACTTTGACCTGCACGCTGTTGGAGGCGCGGTAGCCCACGATGGATGGCGGTATGTCTTTGCCGTATTCGGGTGAGACGGAGACGCCGGTGGTGCGAATGTCATTGTCGGCGATGACGGCCCCTCGTAGGGCGGACAGGACGGCGTTCATGCCGTTGCTGGCCTGGTTCATCGCCTCCTGCGCGGTGGCACCGCGGCCCAATACGCCGAACGAGACGGTGGCCATGTCTGGCGTGGCCAGCACCTCGGCCTGACCGTTCACGGATATGGTGCGTTGCGGTGCGTCGGTGGTGGCGGCACGGGCGGGCGGCTGTGCACGCCACAGCGCGGCGCCACTGAGCAGCGTGGCGAGCGTGAGGGCCGTGAACGCAATGGCGGGGCGGTTTAGTCGCATGATGTCTCCTTAGAGTCCTGTCCGATGTTCGCTTGGCGAAGTGCCTTTGCAGTTTCGCGGTTGAGGCATGTATCCCATCACGTCGTATCCCGCCCGCCCACCCTCTAAAACTCCTTACGGAACCGAGGGGACACCCCTCGGACTCCCTGGCAAGGAGGGCGAGCCCTCCCTGCACTCACCCGCTGATGCGGGCCCTCACTATGACGAGGTGCTCCTTCACGGGCGGGGCAGCGCCTGCGGCGGGTCGGCGTTGAGCACGCGCCGCACGGTGTAGGTGGGTTTGTGCTGGCTCTCGTGGTAGGTGCGCATGGTGATCTCGGCGTTGAGGCCCTGCAGAATGGCGATGAACCCGGTGGCCCCGAGGATGGCGGACAGCAGCGTAAGGGGCGTTTGGATGAGCGAAACGCCCAGGAAGAGCTTCTGCACCAAGGCGAAGAAGAGGCTGAGCAGGCCAAGTACCACCAATAGCATACCAACCCCGCCGAACACGTAGATGGGTTTGGTGGCGTAGCTGGCCAGGAACTTGGCGGTCATCAGGTCGAGCAGCACCTTGAAGGTGCGGTTGAGGCCGTACTTGCTCTTGCCGCGGGTGCGCGGGTAGTGGTTGACGGGGATCTCGGTGATCTCGGCGCCGACCAGGGCGGCGTAGGCGGGAATGAAGCGGTGCATCTCGCCGTAGAGGTGCACCTGCTCGATGACCTCGCGACGGTAGGCCTTGAGGCTGCAGCCGTAGTCGCGCAGGTGCACGCCGGTGGCCCAGGAGATGAGGCCATTGGCGATGCGCGACGGGAAGGTGCGGGTGATGAAGGCGTCCTGCCGGTGCTTGCGCCAGCCGCTCACCACGTCGAACCCCTTCTCGATCTCGGCGACCAGCAGCGGAATGTCGGCCGGGTCGTTCTGCAGGTCGGCGTCGAGGAAGATGAAGATGTCGCCGCGGGCGTGGTCGATGCCGGCGGCCATGGCGGCCGTCTGGCCGAAGTTGCGGCGGAACTGCACCACTTTCACCCGCTGGTCGGCGGCGGCGATGCCGGCCTCCTCGGCCTGACTGCCGTCGCGGCTGCCGTCGTCCACCAGAATCATCTCCCAGGCGCCGGGGAGTTTCGCCATGGCCGCGGTCACTTTCTGGTGCAGTTCGGTCAGGTTTCCGAACTCGTTGTAGACCGGGATGATCAGGGAGTAGTCAGGGTCGCCGGGGGCCCGCTCTCCGGCCGGCCGGGGATAGAGCATGCTCATCGTGCCTCCTGTACTCGTTCCCGATAGTCTGTCCGCGGTGCTACGAACGTCACCGCCTCGGCCACTTCGCGCAGCACCGGCAGGTCGCCGGCGGTGACACCGAGGGCCTTGAGGTGTTGCGCCACCTCCTTCAACAGCGGTGAGGCGGCGGTTGTTTCGCTGCCCTGGTTCCCAGTGCCCACCGGCGATGCCAGCAGCCGACGGGCGAACGCTATGAAGGATGCCGCGGCGACCGCTACACCGTGTTCGGTGGCCACGTAGTCGCGTGCCGCTACTCCCAGCCGTGCCGCCGCCTCGGGGTGATCGTGCATCACTTGCAGCGCTCGCTGCAACATTGGGACCTCGCCAGGCCCCAGCGGGATCTTCAGGCAGGCGGTGTCGGGGAACTCAGCGCCGGCCGCCGTGTTGGTGACCAGGGTGGGCTGCCCGGCGGCCATGCAGCGCAGCGCCGCGGCTGAGGTCTCGCCGGCGGTGGGATAGCGCAGGTTCACGCACGCGTCCACCGCGTGCAGGTAGGCCTGAAACTCCGCCTCGTTCACGTACCCGGTGACCGTGACCCGTCCGGCGAGGCCGGGCGGTCCGGTGAGCGCAGCGCGGTCGAGGTCGCCAGCCACGGTCCCGACCACCAGATAGTGCACGTCGACGCCGGCGTCGGCCAGCCCTGCCACCGCCTCTATAACCTGGGGTATGCGCTTTTGGAGTGTGGCTTGGCCGAACGACCCCACGATGAAGGCCGTTTCGGGCAGGCCAAGGCGTTGTCGCAGCGCTGGTTTCGGGCCAGGGTCCGGCGGCAGCGGTATGCCCATCGGGATGCGTTCGACCGGCGTGCCGTGCGCGTGGGACCGCAGCGCGTGCGCCAGAAACTCGCTATGGACGGCCACGCCCAGGCTGGCATCGAGCATGCGTTGGTTGAGGGGGTGAGCGTAGAACGGCACGTCGTAATCGCCCATCATCACCTCGAACGCCTGCTGCACGCCGTTCATGCCCAGGTTGTAGGCCATCTCCCGGAAGTAGAAGCCGGAGCGCCCGTCTTCGGCCAAGCCCGCCACCAGATGGTGCAGGGTCTGGTCGTGCAGCACCAGCAGGCCGGGGAAGCGGCTGACGTAAGGGTACAGGTACTCGTGGAAGGGACTGTTGCCCACGTGGTAGACCGGTAGGTCATAGGGCTGCTCGGCACGGCGGACCGGAAACTCCTGGTGTGGGTACACGCCGCAGCCGGCGGGTACCGACCCGGGCGACGGCGTGTAGTCATCGACGAACAGGTCGACATCGACGAGGGCCAACAGGGAAGGCAGGAGGTCGCGCAGGTAATCTGCTACGCCGGTGCCCTGGGGCGGCAGTGGCGAGAAGACCGCCAGCCGCAGCCTACGGCGCGGTGAGGGCGGCAACCACCGTCTCCCAGGTGATGTGGCCGGTCTGCTGCAGGCCGGCGGCGCCCATGCGCTCGCACAGGGCGGTGTCGTCGGCCAAGCGGTCTAGCAGCAGACCGAGCGCGGCGGGATCGGGCGCGCCCACCAGCCCGGTGTGCTCGTGCGTCACGAACTCCAGCACGCCGCCGGCGTCGGTGGTGGTGATCACCGGCTTGGCCGACCGCATCGCCTCCAGCGTCACGAAGCCGTAGTCCTCGTCGTAAGGCGCGTAGAAAACGGCCCGAGCGCCCTCGTACAGTTCCAGCAGGCGCTCGTCCGACACGAAGCCGGCGAAGTCCACCCGCGCTTCGATGCCGAGTGTGTGCGCAACGGCCTGCAGGCGGGGCAGGTCGCCGCCGATGCCGGTGATGACGGTCCGCAGCCGGGTGTGGCTGGCGGCCAGCGCCCGCAGCAGCAGGTCCACCCGCTTGATGGCGTCCAAACGGCCCACCGACAGGACGTAGTCGCCGTAGGGGCCGGGGCGGTAGCGGTCGCCCTGGGGCGGCGGCGGGTACAGCGCCTGGCTGTCGATGCCGTTGTAGTGCTGCAACCGCCCGCTCACGTTCTTGGCGATGGTGTAGCGGTGGCGGCACTCGGGTATCGCTTCGGCGTCCATACGGCGGACGGCGTCGAGCACGGCCACATCCTCGCTGTGGTCGCCCAGTTCGCCGTACTCAGTGCCCAGCAGGTCGTAGGCCTGGCGGAACTGGTGGAACAGCCACAGCGCCTTGTTGGGGTGGCGCACCGCGTAGGTGGGGAACTTGGTGCAGATGACCCGGTCGATGGTGACGCCCTGGCTCTCGGTGAGGTCGATCAGCCGCCAGGGCAGGGCGTGGGTGATGACCTCGCGGGCCGGGTACCACTTGAAGGGCAGGTTCACCACGTCGACGCGGTGGCCGTGCGCCTGCAGCGCCACCCGTAGCGCGTCGACCAGCATCTCGGCCCCGCCGCGGGCGAAGGGCACCTGCACGCCGCAGATGCAGATGCGCTGGCTCATGCCTGGGGTGGCGGCGCGGCGGGTTGCCCGGCGACGCGCTGCTGGGCGGCGCGCAATTCAGCCATCTCCTCCGCCAGCCGCTGCACCGCCAGTTCGAGTTGGGCGAGACGGCGGGTGGTGCTCACCGTGTGGTGGTCATAGCCGCGGGTCTCCTCCCGCAGGTAGCGGGCCTCGTCCTGCAGCACCCGCACCATCTGGTACAGTTGCTGGCTCAGCCGCACCACCGACCCGTTGAAGTCGGCCTGCTGCTGCACCACCGGCCGGACGTAGGTGTGGGTTATCCAGGGGCCAATGTACGAGTGCAGACGGTTGAGCACCCGGTTGGCGGCGCGTATCAGGCTGACGCGCCCGCCGGGTACCGGGGCCGGTTGCACCTGCCAGCGGCCCTGCAGGTCGTGCACCAGGTCCATCAGCCGTTCGACGGCCGCCGGTGGGGTGGGCGTCTCACCGGCCGGTGTGGCGGGTTCGGGGGCGTCGCTGGCGGCCGCCCGCAACTCGGCGCGCAACGCCTGTAAGACGGCGTCGGCGCGCTGGGTGGTGGCGTCGGACGGGGGGGTGGGGTCGGGCATGGGTGGGTTCAGGGCTCTAATCGATATGGAGTTAGTTAACCTCGGTGGTTACCTGCTGGTCGTGTAGCTTGGCTTTGGCATTAGCATCTTCCTGGAAAGTCATAACTTTACTCCAATCAACCGGAACTCCATCGCCCTGAATTCTGGGCTTAACTCTCATAAAATAGGTAGTGGCAGGTTCCAAAGGAAAATCTTTAGGCACAGAATAACTTCGGATCGGATTAGAGATACCACCATGAATCAAATTGGAGTAGACCATAGCTACCGGTCCTTCATCCCCAAAATGAGCATCTTTAGAAAGCTGAACTTCATAATAAAAAATGGCTTGGTCGGCATCTTCCCATTTTAGATTTGGGGTTGTATCAGAAATGTGAGGAACAGTGCCGGCTCGTACCGGAGCCCCATCTATCGCACCAAAGCTAATTCCAGCCGAGGTAGTTTTATGCAACTTAGCAAAAGTGCTCCTTTTTTCGTACCAAGCACCCCACTTTGAACCATCACCAACTTGGACTCTTAAATTATAGGACATACCTGGTAATATAATAAAATTCCTATCCACATTAGAACCATCTAAATGAGGACCTGATACTGGCAGACGGAAAGGTTTATTAACTTCCACCATTTGATTTGGGATTAAGTCTATACCTGGGCCATCATTATTTGCTGGTATCAGCTGAAGATGTACATATGAAGATGTACATATGAAGATGTACATACTTAAAATTATCACAATTCCGTTCAGGAAGTACTACAAAATCAAAGTCTAATGTTTTGGAATTAGTAGAGATTAAAGTCTCGTAGTCTAAGTCTAAACTACAGCCGACAGCTTCTGCTGTTTGGGGTAAAATTTGCGGATTTGAACCTAAGGCTAGGGTTGTGGCAACTAAACCTCTGCCTATTAAATTCCTGATATACCTGGCTCGTTCAGAAACCCTTACGAGTTTTTCTTTCAAGCATATTGGACTGCGCCGAGTCTCCGTCACGGATTGGTGCCGAGGTCGCCCCCCTGCAATGTTCATGCTCGTACCTTCAGGGCCGGCGTACCCAGCTCCGCTAGGACCCGCTCAAGCGGGCGAACCGGTATGACGTAAAGGGGTAGTTGCTCCTCCACCTGGAGGTCCAGTAACCTATCGATAAAGATGTCCACGACGGCGTCGGTGTCCCTGTTGTTAGCCGGCATGTGCCACCGCCTTCCCTTGAACTGGTGCCACACGTTTACGAACTGCCACGACCAACTCGAAGGTCTCCCCGAGCGCCACTACATATCGGCGCAGTGTGCTGAGCGTATGAGCGTCATACCCCCGCTTCTCAATGCGGGCGACCTGCGCCTGGGACACCCCCAGCCGCTTGGCCATCTGTTCCTGTGTGAGGCCCATCTCTTGACGGGCGTCTACTAATTGGAACCATAGGTCCTTCTTGGCCGCTTCTTCTGCGTAGATGCGCCGGAACTCAGGGTCGGCCATCTGCTTTGCCCAATACTCCTCGTAGGAACGCTGGCCTTCGGCCATGTAGTCTCTCTCGGCTTCCGTACTCATCGTTTATCACCCCCTTCGCGTTGAATGAAGCTCTCGAACCTACTTCGGGCTACCGACAGCTCTCGCGGTGGCAACTTCTGCCCCTTCTTCTGAAAGCCATGGAGTAAGATGATGCGGCGCCCGGTGAAGAAGAAATAGATGATCCGATAGATGTTGGTCGTACTCTCCTCGCGCAACTCCCAAAGGTCCCCCTCGACATGCCGCACTAGCGGAAAGCGAGCACGTACGTTCTGCAGGTGTAATTGTTCAAGCGACCAGCGGAAGCGGGCGCGTGTCTTCCCGTCCAGGCTGTCGAAGAACTCGGCAACGGGGACCGCTCCGCTGTCGTCTTCGTAGAACTCGTACTTCCAATCCCGAGATACTTCCATATACGTTTTTCAGCATACCCTACCTGTCAACTTGCCAGCGTTGGCGTTCCACCCTACCCCCTCAACTGTCGCCTGCCGGCATTCACCAGGTCCAGCAGCCGCTCGACGGCCGCCGGTGGGGTGGGCGTCTCGCCGGCCGGTGTGGCGGGTTCGGGGGCGTCGGCTGCAGTGGCCCGCAACTCGGCCGCAACGCCTGTAAGACGGCGTCGGCGCGCTCGGCGGAGGTGTCTGACGGGGGACTGGGGTCGGGCATGGGTGGGTTCAGAGCTGCTTTGACTCGCCTATCCGGGGTTGGGGCCGAGGTTGACGCCCTGCAGCGTTCCGGCGCGCATCTTGAGTACCGGCGTGCCTAGCTCCGCAAGCACACGATGCAGCGGGCGGACCGGGATGACGTAGAGCGGTAGTTGCTCCTCCACCTGAAGGTCAATCAATCTGTCGATGAACACATTGACAACGTCGTCGGTGTCTGCCACGTCGACCGTGGCTCTCAAATACAGCCCATCGGGGTCGTCGCCCTCAAAGAGGGCGAATGCCGTCTGCGGGTAGGCTCCCGTGATGAGTTGCTTCATCTCTTCGACGGCACTCTGCATCCTGGGGGCGTCCAGCAGGTGTTGGCGCTTCATTCGAGTCCTTGCGCTTCGGTGTTCATCCTCCCGACCAGCATGTCGGGCGTCACCACCTCCACTCCGAACGCATCCCGTATGATCCCGGTTTGGCTCAACAAGTGGCGCCGGTCATATGTGGCAAGATACTGCGCCCTCCCGCTCATGGCCCCAGCCACAATGGCGGCGTCTCTCAACTCTACGACCTTTGCCACCCTCTGGACCAGGGCTCGGCTGGCTTCCGTGGTAATGAACGGGACCTGGGTAAGAAAGAACTCAAATGCGGGGATAGCGGCGGGTGCTTTGCGTCGAAGATTACGCTCCGTCTCTTCCACCACCACCGCGGAAAGCACCAGCGTTAGGTACTTGAGTTGGCCGGCGACAATCAAATCACGGGCGAAGCCGGTTGCTGAGATGGCTGCCGCCATGAGCACACTGGAGTCTACAAAGACCCGGGTGCTCCTACTGGGCGGCCTTGAGGCCATAGTGCTCCTCGATGATCCGGCCGCGCTCCTCACGGCCTGACTCGATCAGGTCGTCTAACGAGAGCCCGTGCTCTAGCAGGACTGCGCCGATTCGGTCCAGCGCTCGCGTAGCCAGGACTTCCTGCGGCGTGATGAGCAGACCCTCCGGCGTTTCTGTGACGGCGACGAGGTCACCCTTCTTGATACCCAGGCGCTTGCGCACCTCGGTGGGAAGGGTGACTTGACCTTTCTCCTGTACCCGCACGAGTTTTCGTTCCATAGTTATCCATCGGTCCTAAAGTCATACTTTCCGAAAGTATACCATAGACATTGAATATGTCAGGTAGAGGCGTGCGCCCGCCCGCTAATACCGGCCGCTGGAGCCGAAGTGGAGGCGGGGGAGCAGGTTGGCGTAGAAGGTGTCGTCGGGGCGGGCGCGGATGAAGCGGGCCTTGAAGGGGCTGAGTTCCACCGTGATGGTGTCGCCGTCGGTGAGGGCGATGTCCACCTGGCCGTCGATGCTCATGACGGCGCCGTGGTCGGAGTGCACCCGCAGGCGCACTTTGCTGTCGGGCTCCAGCAGGAACGAGTTGTTGAGGGTGGCGTGGGCAGCGACGGGGCACAGCAGGAACGACCGCGAGCTGGGGTGCAGGATAGGGCCGCCCGCCGACAGCGTGTAGCCGGTGGAGCCGGTGGCCGACGCCACCGCCACCGCGTCGGCGCGGTAGGTGATGGTGGGCTGGCCGTCGATGGTCACCTCCACGTAGATGGGGCGGCCGGCGGCGCCGCGGGCGATCACCACGTCGTTCAGGGCGTGAAACGAGGGGTCGCCGTTCATGAGCGGGTGGTGCTTCTCGGCCAGTTCCGGCTCCACGTGGGTCAGCTCGCAGGTGGCCTTCAGCATCGAGCGCTCCTGCAGCAGCGAGGGGTCGCTCAGCAGTTCGGGCACCCGGGCGATGGCGTCCTCTGGCGAGATCTCGGCCAGGAACCCCAGACGGCCGAACCGGATGCCCAGGATGGGCACCGGCGCGGGGATGATGGAGCGGGCCGCCCGTAGGATGGTGCCGTCGCCGCCGATGGTAATGACGGCTGCCGTCCCCTCCATCAGATGCTTCACGTCGTCCTCGGCCCAGGCGGAGGCGCGCCAGGTGGCATAGCCGTGGGTTTCCAGGACCGCCGCCAGTTCGATGGCCAGTTCGTGCGCCTCGGGTACCTGAGGGTGGTAGAGGATGCCGGCCAGCTTAGGCATGGGGTGTCCGCCAGCAGATCAAGAACTCGCGGTTGCCCTTGTCGCCAAGAAGGGGCGAGGGAGTGATACCCCGCAGCCGTAGGTTATGCGCCACGCCCCAGTTGACCAGGCGCGACAGCACCTCCAGATGCAGCGCTGCGTCGCGCACCACGCCGCCCTTGCCGACTTTGCCCTTGCCCACCTCGAACTGGGGCTTGACCAGGGCCACGATGGGCGAGCCCGGCCGCAGCGCCGCCGCCACTGAGAGCAGCACCAACTCCAGCGAGATGAACGACACGTCGATGGTGGCGATGTCGCACAGCTCGGGCAGGTTCAGCGGGTGGCGTGCGTTCACGCCCTCCAGGCAGATGACGCGAGGGTCGGTGCGCAGGCGGTAGTCGAGTTGGCCGTGGCCGACATCGACGGCATAGACCTGGCGGGCGCCGTGCTGCAGCAGGCAGTCGGTGAACCCGCCGGTGGAGGCTCCGACATCCAGCCCCACCCTGCCGCTGGGATCGAGGTGGAACACCGTGACGGCCCGTTCCAGCTTCTCGCCACCGCGGCCGACGAAGCGGGGCGCGGCGGCCAGCGCCAGCGGGGCGTCGCCCGCCACCAGCAGGCCCGGCTTGCTGAGGCGCTGCGTGCCGGCACTGACTGCCCCAGCCATGATGAGCGCACGGGCCTTCTCGCGGGTGGGGGCCAGGCCGCGCTCCACCAACAGTTGGTCCAAACGGGTGCGTGCGGGAGACATAAGTAGCGCCAGCATAGGAGCCACCCTAGCCAGTGTCAACAATTAACGCTACGCTGGCCCCGTCTGGCGGGTGACCGAAAACGGCCCCGATCCGGGCCGTAAACGAGCCTCTGCGTGCAGACTACACCCATCGCCACCACCTCCCAACCTCCGGTCGCCGGGGCCAACCCTGTGCTGGCGTTGCTGCGCGCTCTGCGACCCCGCCAGTGGACCAAGAACGGCATGGTGTTCCTGGCCCTGGTGTTCAGCGTCAACCAGTATTGGTCGCCCGGCAACACCGCCGTGGCGGCGAACCTGTTGCTGCGGTGTCTCGCCACCTTCGCGCTGTTCTGCATGATTGCCAGCGCCGAGTACCTGGTGAACGACGTACGGGATGCGCCGCAGGACCGGCTGCACCCGCAGAAGCGGCGACGGCCCATCGCGTCGGGGGCGCTCTCGCCGGTGGTGGCGCTGGTGGTGGCGGCGGTGCTGGCCACCGCATCGCTGGTGGGGTCGTACCTCATGTCGCCGGCGCTGGCGGCCGTGGTGGCGGTGTACGCCGTGATGATGGGCTGCTACAGCTTTGGTCTGAAGCGCGTCGTGATTCTGGACGTGTTTGTCATCGCGCTGGGGTTCGTGCTGCGGGCGGGCGCCGGGGCGGTGGCCATCGGCGTGCCGGTATCGCCCTGGCTGTATATGTGTACGGTGCTGGGGGCACTGTTCTTGGCGTTGGCCAAGCGGCGGGCGGAGCTGACGCTGCTGCAGGGCGCCGCGGGCAGCTTTCGCAGCAACCTGGAGGAGTACACGCCGGCGCTGCTCGACCAGATGATCGGCGTGGTGACGCCCAGCGCCGTCATCGCCTACAGCCTGTACACCTTCACCGCGGAGTCGCTGCCCAGCAACCACGCCATGATGGTGACCATCCCCTTCGTGCTGTACGGTGTGTTCCGCTACCTGTATCTGGTGCACACCCGAGATCTGGGTGGCAGCCCCGAGGAGGTGCTGTTCAGCGATCGGCCGCTGCTCGGGGCCATTGTGCTGTGGGTGGCGGTGTCGGCGCTGGTGCTCATCGCGTATCGGGGGTAGGTTTTGGGCGCTGCCCGGCGGGGCCAGGCGGTTGGAGTTCGGTCCCTACGGGCTTGGTCTCATAGCGCTCAAGGTGGGCTGCAGGTGTGGGGCCCGTCACGGCGTATCCCACCCGCCCACCCTCTAACTGTCCTTACCGAGGGAACATCCCTCGGGCTCCTTGGCAAGGAGGGCGGCGCCCTCCCTGCACTCACCAGTTCCCAACGCCGGCGGCCCAACCGTTCCCGCCGCCGCGACGCATCCTGTCAGGGCGGCGCTTACTGTCGATGCCACAGGACCCTGACTGGTTTGCCCCGGACTCCGATCTGGAAGGGGTCTCACAGGGCGACCCTCGAAGCGTTTGGTTCGCCACTCTGGCGCACTTGCTTGGGGGGACCAAGCGGCGGGCGGCCCGTCTGCACGAGCGGGATACATAGTTGTAACATCGCATTTGATTGCGCAACGTAGTTACGTTACGTAGAATAGCCACAACACCCCCACCGAGGCCCGGCACAAGGCCCCGGTGGTTTTGGGTAAGCGGGTTTTCCTGCAGGCAAGCGGCCTGTTTCGAGGGCGAAAGGAGCGGACGTGGAGCCCGGCAACGGAGTCATCGAGCGGATTGTCGCGAATGTGGAACGGGTCATCATCGGCAAACGCGATGTGGTAGAGCTGGCCGTTGTGTCCATGCTGTGCCAAGGCCACGTGCTGATCGAAGACGTGCCCGGCGTTGGGAAGACCACGCTGGCCAAGAGCATCGCCAAGTCCGTGGGGTGTAGTTTCCGGCGCCTGCAGTTCACCCCCGACCTGTTGCCCAGCGACGTGACCGGCGTCTCGATCTTCAACCAGCGCACCTCCGATTTCGAGTTCCGCGAGGGCCCCATCTTCGCCCAGATGGTGCTGGTGGACGAGATCAACCGCGCGACGCCCAAGACGCAGTCGGCGCTGCTGGAGGCGATGGAGGAGCGGCAGGTGACGGTGGACGGCGTGCTGCACCCGCTGCCCGCGCCCTTCCTGGTGATGGCCACCCAGAACCCCATTGAATACGAGGGCACCTTTCCCCTGCCCGAAGCCCAGCTCGACCGGTTTATGATGCGTATTCACCTCGGCTACCCGTCTTCCACCGACGAAGTGCTCATCCTTGATGCCCAACAGGAATCGCACCCTATCGATACGCTGCAGCAGGTGATCGACGTGCCGGAGATCATACGCATGCAGCAGCAGGTGAAGCGTATTTCTGTCGACCCGCTGGTGAAGCAGTACATTGTGAGCTTGGTGAAGGCCACCCGTGACCACGAGGACGTGTACCTGGGGGCTTCGCCCCGCGGCTCCATTGCGCTGATGCGCACCTCCCAGGCGCTGGCGCTGCTACGAGGCCGGGATTTTGTGCAGCCGGACGAGGTGAAGGACCTGGCGCAGGTCACGCTGTCGCACCGGGTCATCGTCAACCCCTCGGCGCGGGTGAAGGACGTGACGTCTGACCGCGTGGTGGCCGACGTGCTGGAACGAGTGCCGGTGCCGGGTGCTCGCGCCGGGCGCTGGGTCGTCTCCTAGCTCAGGGCGCCTTCCCACCCCATGTCGGCCGTCCGCGTCGGCATCCTCTCGTTCCTCACGCTGGTGAGTACCGGCTTGGCGCTCTCGAGCGGCCAGGAGATGTACCACCGGATTGCCTACATGCTGGGCCTGGTGCTGGTGGCAAGCTGGCTGTGGACCCGGGCCAGCCTGCGCGGCCTGGAGGTGAACTACGAGGGCAGCCGCACCTATGCCACCGTAGGCGACGAGGTGACGGAGCAGATGACGGTCTACAACAATAGTTGGCTGCCCAAGTTCTGGATCGAGGTGCAGGAGTTGACCGACCTGCCGGACGCCACGGTGCCGCACGTCACCCATCTGCAGCCCAATGGCGACCGCGTATGGCGGATGCCGCTGCGCTGCTATCGCCGCGGCCGCTTCACCGTTGGCCCCACCCGCGTTGCGAGCGGCGACCCCTTTGGCCTGTTCCGGCGCGAGGAACTGGTGGGCGATGCCTTCAGCCTGACGGTGTATCCCGCCACGGTGCCGCTGAAGCGGTTCGTGCTGCCGCCGGCCGATCTGCCGGGCGAGGGGCGGTACCGGCGCCGCACCCACTTCGTGACTCCCAACGCGTCCACCGTGCGGGAGTACGTGTACGGCGACAGCTACAATCGCATCCACTGGCCCACCACGGCGCGCTCCGGCAAGCTGATGGTGAAGGAGTTCGAGCTGGACCCCGCGGCCGAGACCTGGGTCATTCTGGACCTGGAACGGGCGGTACAGGCGGGCCAGGGCCTGCAAAGCACCGAGGAGTATGTGGTGTCCGCTGCCGCCTCGGTGGTGAAGCACTACCTGGACGCCAACCGGCCCATTGGCCTGCTGGCCTACGGCCACCAACTTGACATGCACCGCCCCGATCGCGGCGGACACCAGATGGCGCGCCTGATGGAGAGCCTGGCGCTGGCGCGTGCCGAGGGCACCGTAGGCTTGGCCGAGCTGCTGGCGGGTGAAGCGCGCCGCTTTGGCCGCTTCTCCACACTGCTCATCATCACACCGTCGTCGAACGAGAACTGGGTGCACCAGTTACAGCACCTGACGCGGCGGGGCGCACGCTCGGCAGCCATCATTGTGGAGCCCAACACCTTCGGTGGCGAGGGCAACGCGATGCTCACGGTGGGCACGTTGGCGGCGAGTGGGGTGCCCAGCTTTCTGGTGAAGCAGGCGCCCACGATGGCCGCGGCGTTGCAGGTGTTGGAGTCCTCAATGGAATCGGTGGGCGGCAACCCGGGAGCGTAAGCCATGCGAGACACACGGCCGGCGGTGGTGGCCGATGCGGAAGAGACGCCCGGGCTGGGGGGCCGGCTGTGGGCGTTGGTCGACCCGCGCGAGGTATGGGTCTCGTTCCTGCTGTTCGCCACCATGTACGCTGCCATCGTGCTCTCGGTGGAGGGGGCGCATTGGGTGAAGGAGATGCCAGCCCTCACCTTTTTCGCCTTCTCTGCCCTGTTCATCGGCCTGCTCTTCTCCCGCCTTAAGGTCAACCAGTTGCTGGTCCACCCAGTGGCGATCGTGGTCGGCCTCATGATGTGCGCCTGGCTGATTACCGAGGGTGCGGCCGGCGACACGCTGGTGGCCCGCATGCAGGACGCAGCACAACGCATGCACAACTTTGGTGTGGTCATCGAGTCCAACGGCATCAACACCGATGGCCTGCCTTTCGCTGCGCAGATCGTGCTGCTCACCTGGTTCATAGGCTACCTCTCGGCCTGGGCGTACTACCGGCACCAGAACGTGTGGCTGGCGGTGGTGCCTCCGGGCATTGCGCTGGCGTTCAATCTGGCCTATACGCCCGGCCGCTTCACCTTCAACCTTGGCCTGTACTTGTTCTGTGCGCTGCTGCTCATCACCGAGGGGCATCGGGCGGGCCTCCGGATGCGATGGGTGCGGGCTAAGGTGCCCGAGATTGAGATGCAGTTCGCCCGCTCCGGGGCGCCGGTGTGGGGCTTTGCCGCCGTGATCCTCGGCATCGCCTTCCTGGCGCCGGTCATCGGGCAGTCGGTGCCGGTGGCGCTGGCGTGGGAGCAGGCGACGGGGCCGTGGCGCACCATCGAACGCCAGTTCGACCGCCTGTTCGCTTCGGTCAGTTCGGGCAACGTGGCGCCGCTGCATTCGTTCGGGCGGGCCATGCCGTTCAAGGGCGCAGTCAACTTTGGCGATAACAACCCGTTGGCGGCCCGCCTGGGCCTGGCCCGCGACGTGGTGATGTACGTGAAGGCGGAGGAATCGGGCTACTGGAAGGCAGAGACCTACACCGAGTACACCAGCGGCGGCTGGCTGAACCCGCAGCCGGTCATCAAAGGCGTGGCGCGCGACAACCTGCCGGGCGGCATCGAGGAGTATAAGGAGCGCAAGCCGTACCAGCAGACCATCGAACTGGTGCAACCGCTGGATGTCATCCCCGTGCGGGGCATTCCGCTGTTCGGGGCGCAGCCGGCGAATGGCGAGACGTCGCCGCCGCGCCGGTTTGTGCTGGACCTGACGGACCCAGCGCGCAACAGCGGGCTGCCGGCCGAGATCCAGCGCGTGGCACAGTCGGTCTCGGACCAGTTGCGTCGTGGTACGGCGATTCCTACGCAGCCCGGTCTGCAGCGCATGCTGCCCGGCGACCTGCGGGTGGAGCGAGCGCTGCGGCGGGGCGCGGAGATTGCGAGTCTTGAGGTGAGCCGGACCGAGCCCTTCCCGCCCAATTACTCCAGCGTGCGGCCCGCCAGCCAGACGGTGCGCGGCCAGAAGTTCACCGTGGTGTCCTCGGTGTCGAAGGCCCCCGTCGACATGCTGCGGAGCGCCAGCGGTGAGTACCCCGGCTGGGTGCGGGACGAGTACTTGCAGGTGCCCGATGTGCTGCCGGAGCGGGTGAAGGCGCTGGCACGCGAGTGGGTGCAGGGCTCGGGCAGTGCCTTCGACCGGGCGTTGTCGATTGAAGGCAGGCTGCGCGACTACCAATACAACACCAACATCCCGGCCCCGCCGCGCGATCAGGATGGCGTGGACTTCTTCCTGTTCGACCTTAAGCGGGGGTACGCCGACTACCATGCCTCGGCCATGGCGGTGATGCTGCGGACGCTGGGCATCCCGGCGCGGGTTGCGGCGGGTTACGTGTCCGGTGAGTACGACGCCGAGAAAGAGTACTACGTGGTGCGCGAGGTGCACGCCCATGCCTGGGTGGAGGCGTTCTTCCCGAGCTACGGCTGGATCGACTTCAACCCCGCGCCCAACTGGCCGACCCCGCCCCGTATCTACGACTCGGACAACGCTCCACCGCCCGATGAGGACCTGAGCCTGCCAGATGATATGCCCATTGACGGTGATTTGACCGACACCGGCGACATGGACGCTGGCGCCGCGCTGCCGCAGGACCAGATCGACGTGACGGCCGTTGCCACGCCGATCGCCGTCGCCGGGCTGTTGGCGCTGGCGGTCTGGCTGGTCGCCCGCTGGCTGTGGACCTTCGGGCTGAGGGGGCTGCCGGCGCCGGTGCAGACGTATGAGAAGATGTGCCGCCTGGCCACCCTTGGCCGCTTCGGCCCTGGGATGCGTGAGACGCCGGCTGAGTACGCACGGGCGCTTGGAAGCGAGTTCCCGGAGATCGGCCGTGAAATCGGCCAGATCGCGCTGCGCTACAATGCCTCTCGCTACGGCCGGGTGGAGTTGTCGGGCGCTGAGCGGGTGCAGTTGCTGCGGGCGTGGATTGCTGTGCGGAAGCGGTTGCTTGGCCCTGCACTGACAGGGTGGCTGCGCCGGTTCAGGGCATAGCTGGCGGGCGGGCCTGCGTTTCAGGCTGCCCCGACCGCCGTCGCTGTCGTGCTGGCCACGTGAGAGGGGGCTCCTGCTGGAGACCCCCCTCACCCTAACCCTCTCTCCCACGAGTGGAGAGGGAATCTTGGCGGGGTTTCGGGTGACTGGGGTGCCGGTGAGGTGGCTGACGGCGACCGTAGGTCCGGTGTAGTCCGGTGTAGCTGCGCAATTCATTGCGCCTGCCGTGGCGGTCTGTGTGGGCGCTCATGGTGGTCCTGGCCGGAGCCCGCTCACCCTTGTGCAAGCGGGACATAGGTAACACATTGACTAGGCACATGGGTAACAGATCAGGCCTTTCGTTCACGCTTGGGACCACGATCAGGGTGGTGCACGACCCGCTCCCC
>Ga0082335_1001513_pt1 | contig 48597 bp, 37 predicted proteins | sample Subgrocontami58m_FD_72375 | JGI IMG/M metagenome (GOLD analysis project Ga0082335, IMG submission 72375) | Subsurface groundwater microbial communities from S. Glens Falls, New York, USA - GMW37 contaminated, 5.8 m (SPADES assembly) (version 2) ... | reverse complement strand
GCAGAATGAAAGCCTTCTTAAGATGGTGTCTGTTTCAGAGGCTAAAGTCCGAAAGATGCTAGACACATACGTAAAGCTCCAAAAGGAGAATGAGCAGCTTAAGGGTGATCCGAAAGTTAATATCAGCCCCAGAGAGCTCAAAAGTGCCTTGCAGAAAATTGAGGAACTCAAAAAAGATAATCAGCGGTTGAGCGATGCGTTAGTTTTGAAAGAAGAAATAGCGCGTGATGTCACAAAAGAAGCCGCAGCTCAAAAACAAAAGATCAAGCGCATGGGGTCAAACTTAGAGGCTTGGGATAGCGAGAAACAGCAGTTGACCAAACAGGATCAAGATGCCAAGGGCTCGTTGCGTACAAAAGAACAGAAAATGGGCGAACTTTCGCTGGAATTTAGAAAGCTGGCCCAGGAAAATGAGAATTTGAAAGCTCAGGTGGCGGATTTCCCCAAGAAGCTCGGGTCACTCAATGCCAAGTTGGAGAAATTTGAGAAAGACAACGCGCTGCTTCATTATAATCTTGGCGTGATCTATACAGAAAAAGAAGCCTATGATGACGCTGTGTCTGAATTTGAGAAGACCTTAGAGATCAGGCCTGACGACCAATACGCGCATTATAATCTCGGCATAATCTATTCTCAGTATCTTGTTGACGAAGGCAAAGCAGTAAAACATTTTAAAAAGTTCCTTCAGAAAGCTCCCAGTGACAAGGACGCAGACATGGCCAGGAGATATATTTTCACCAGGGAAAGTTATGAAGTTGAAAAATAACGGCAATAATGTAAAGATGGCGGGTATCCTTTGTTTATTAAGCCTTATTGGCGCGGTTGGCCTATCAGCCGGAGCCGATGATACATTGCGTTATGCCCAGGCCAATCCTCAGGTGCCAGTGGTTGGGGCCCCTGTGGCCTCAGGTGTTACGCGAGCAGGCCAGATCTCACTTGACCTAAGAGATATGGATGTTGCTGAAGCCCTGAAGTTCCTGGCGACAAAGGCCAGCCTTAATATCATACCTACGATGAAAGTTTCAGGCAGAGTGACGCTTATGGTCAATGACGTGCCAATAGGAGATGTTTTTGACCTTATGATACGCAGCAATAACCTGGCCTACGAGAAAAAAGGCGATATTTATAACGTTATGACCGAAGATGAATACAAGGGGCTTTTTGGAAGAAACTTTTCAGATTCACGGCAGGTAAAGGTATTCCATCTGCGATATGCCATACCTGACCAGGTATTTACTATTTTGGATAGTTTCAAAAGTTCCATAGGTAAGGTTTTCGTAGAGCCTGAGTCAGGGACAGTCATGGTGATGGACGCGCCTGAAAGGATGGCAGAGATAGAGAACGCGCTCGCAGCTTTGGAGCAGAAGACTACCTTGCGCATATTTGATCTTAAATACGCAAAAGCCAAAGACGTGGAAGAACAGCTTAAAAACCAGTTGGACCTAAAAAAGGTAGGGACCGTCAAGGCTGATGAGCGTACGAATCAGTTGATCGTTCAGACTTTGTCAGAGAGGATGACGGATATTGAGCGTCTTATAAATGGCTTAGACCAGAAGACGCGTGAAGTTTTGATAGACGCGCGCATCATAAAGATCAATCTTTCAAACGATTCCAGCCGCGGTATTGAATGGGAAGGGCTTTTTAGTTTAGGTAAACAATTGGGGCTTACGTATCTGGGGTCTACGCCGTTCTCTGTTATTAATCCCTCTACGACCTCCGGGCAGTTTGTTTCAAGGGCGCAAAGGCTTGGAGAGTTGAAGAGCAGTTATAATACTCTGGGTTCGTATCCTTTCAGCGGCACGACATCTAGCTTAAATTCCAGCACCAAAGACGTAGGCACTGAAAGCCTTCACGTCGGCACCATAGGCCGCAATGATTTTGACGTTTTGATAAAATACGTCCAGACTTTCGGAAAAACAAAAATATTGTCATGCCCTCAAATTGCTGTTATTAATAATCAGGAAGCAAAGATACATGTAGGCGAACGCCAGGCTTATGTGACGACCAGCACGACCTCGGGCCAGACGACCACTACAGTTTCTGAGTCTGTTACTTACGTTGACGTGGGTTTGCAGTTGTCTGTGACGCCTACCATAAACGAGGACGGCTTTGTGACCATGAAGATAAAACCCGAGATATCAAGCGTCATTGATACGCTTATTTCTTCAAGCAATAATAAGATACCAATAATCGATACCGCGACCGCGGATACTTCAGTAATGGTTAAAGACGGCGCAACGGTCATCATAGGCGGCCTGAATAAAGAGGAGGAAGTCGAAGATTACAAAGGAACGCCTATTTTGAGTAAGATCCCACTTTTGGGGTTGCTTTTTTCATCAAAGACAAAGTCTAAAACTCGCTCTCAGTTCTTGATCTTGATCACTCCGCATATTATTACGGGTGATGAATTGACGACAGGTTATGACAGGGATTTCGGCGCCAAGTTGGACAAGAATTATGAGAATTACGCGCCCATAACTCAGGAGTCTGATCTAAGCGCAGAACCGGCCGCGCCTAAACTATATCAGGATTATCCTGACCTAGTGAATAAAAAAGAAGATGAAGTCCACAAACCTGCTATAAAACCCATGAGGGATGCCTAATGGCCAGGAAAGTAGTTGTTTTTGCAGCCATATTTTTTTCATTTGTTTGTTGCGCTTATGCTCAGCAGGCCGCGGGAGATTACGAAAAGCTAAAGAAAGAACATGAGATGCTTAAGGCAGACTATGATAATGCCGTTGAGCAGGTAAAGATATTTAAACAATATAAGAATAAAGCCCGCGACATGGAAGATGCCATAAGGCAGTTTGACCTTGTCAAAGAGCAGCTTATGAAAGAAAAAGGTGAAGCTTTGAACCAGGTGGCTGAGCTCAGAGAGAGGATCAAGGGCCTGGATCAGACAATACTCAAGCTTGGCGGCGAAAAAGATGAATTTAAAAAATCTTTTGAAAAAGCCACAGTGAATAATATAATAGGTGAAGAGTCAAAAAAGAAGATAGAGGAGCGAAAGCAAGAAACTCAGGAGCTGGTCAAGAAAGCAGAAGACCTGCAGGCCCGCATAACATTAATGGAGAATGCTTCTTTAAAAGAACAGGCGCAAGCAGAATTCTATAAGCGCCAGCTGTCCGAGGTGAAAGATAAGTACGAGGAAGCCAAAAAGCAAAATAAAGCTCTTGAAAGAAAACTTGAAGATATTCCTAAGAAGTTCACAGAGCTGGCAAGGGAAAACAAGGTCCTTATCAAGCGCACTTCAGCCATGCATTATAACTTAGGGGTCTTCTATACGCAGAACAAAGAGTTTGAAAGGGCCGTAGCTGAGTTTGAGAAGGCTGTTGAACTTAATCCCGAAGACAGCGCGTCACATTTTAACTTAGGCTACATTTATGCCGAACATCTTTTGAACCGGCCGCGCGCGGTCACGCATTTCAAACAGTTCTTAAAACTTGCCAAGAAAGATGACAAAGATGTAGATTGGGCCAGGCGGTATATTTTGACCTGGCAGACATGGGAAGGGAACGTTCCCATAAAGTAGTACACAAAGAGGGGTTTATGAAAAAGATAATTTGTTTTGTTTCGGTTGTTGCTCTTGTTTTCGTAGTGGCTGGCGTATCTACGGCTTTCGCGCGGTCAAAAAAATCAAAGGATACAACAGCGGCGCAGAAGAAAAATGTGGTCCCGAAAAAAGTCAAAGAGATGCTTGCGCGCAAGCGCGATAGCCTGGAAAATACAAGATGGGATATTCAGATCACAGCGTCTACCGGAGAGAAGAAAATATCGGATGTAGTAATATTCAAAGACAAGAAATTTTCAGTAGATGGATTGTCTGTCAAAGGCTTTCCGCCGGTTGACTATTCTCTTAGTCCCAAAGATGACGAAAGCGGCCAGGTAGTCCTTGAGACTATGCAGACAAGCGAAAAGGAAGGGACTATTTTTTGGAGGTTAGAGATCGCCGCAGATGAGATGTCTTTCAAGGGGGTGTTCAGCGAAGTTTCACCAGACCAGAAGTCACAAGACTTGTATTGCTCGGGTACTAAAATAATAATCGGAGGAACGACATGAAGAGAGTGTTTATAATTTGTTTTCTTTTGGGTTTTTGGCTTACTTTTTCAGCTACGGGCCATTGCTGGCCGTGGGAGAGAAAGGCTCCAGCTCCAGCCCCAAAGGCCTCCGAGGCGGTAAAGGAACAGCCGGCCCAACAAGCGGCAGTAGCTGTTGCGATACCACAGGATATAAAAGAGGCGCCGAAGCCATCCAAGGTAAACTTAAATAAAGAAAAACTTTTGCGTGAAAAGAAAAAGAGCGCGTTGAACAATAGCCAATGGGATATAGAGGTCGTTGCCTTAAATGGCAGAGGGCCTAAGCAAAAAGATATCCTGGTATTTCGTGATAATAAATTTTCATCCGAAAATTATTTGAAGCAGGGTTTTAAAGATTCCAATTATACCCTGACCCTGTTGGAAAATGATATGGTTGTAGTAGAGACGATGCAGACTGCCGATAAGGGCGGTATAATCTTTTGGCGTATAGAGTTTAATACTGAAGTGACTGTGTGCAAGGGCGTATTGAGCCGCCAGGTAACGAATGTAAAAACAGAGGATTATTCTTTTGTAAGCATAGCTAAGGAAGCTATAAAATAATGGAATTTTCAAAGATCCTAAAAAAATACCATTTGAAAGAACCTGTTAAAAGCCCTTTGATGCCCGAGGTCAAGGCGCCAGGTTATGTTAAACCTTCACCTCAAGCGAAGCCCAAGTCTTCACCTAAAACTCCTCCCGGGGCCGAGGAACCTATAGAGAATGTTCTTCAAGAAGAGGCAGGCGAAGAGTCTATCATCAGGCCTGTTAAACCGCTATTTGTTCGAGAGAGAGCAGCTCTTCAACAAGAGATGGTCCAGGAAGCCCAACAGGGCCCGCAGACGCCGTCCAAACCCATAGGCACCATTGCCGAAGAGGTGTTTTCCGTAGACACAGTACCCATTTATGAAAAATTAGTTGCGGCGGCAAAGATGCTTTTTAGAAAAGACACTGTTTACGAAAACGTGGATACAGGGCATATCGTAAGCATTATCGCTGAGGCAGTGTCTGCGGTCAGCGCGGGAGATGAAAAACTCATTGAGCTGGCCATTACCTATATTATGAAAGATGAGGATAGCTATCTATATCAGCACTCCGTAAATGTTTGCGTAATTTCAATTGCCATGGGTTCTTGCCTGAATTACGAAATAGGCAAACTCATAGAACTTGGGCTGGCCGCTTTCTTGCACGATATAGGCATGACAGGCTATGAAGATATGGTCAGTGTTCCCAGGAAACTTTCGCAGAAAGAATATGACGAGATCAAAAAACACGTAGACACAGGGGATAGGATACTTAAAAAAATAAACCATGGATTAAGCGATACCATCATTACCGTCCAATACGAGATCCATGAGCGCCTGGATGGCAGCGGTTATCCCTTAGGTAAAAAGATAATCCATGATTACGCAAAGATCATAGCGCTTGCCGATGCTTTTGAATCTATGATACATCCCAGGCCCTTTAGGCCTAACTTTTCCATTATGGAAGTTTACAAGAGGATCTTTGACGCAAAAAATAAATATGACCAGAAGGTCATCAAGGCCCTTGTTGATAAAATAGGATTTTTCCCGAACGGATCATACGTCCAATTGAATACAAAGGAAATAGGCAGGGTCATAAGGCAGAGCCCAAGGTCGCCTTTGAGGCCATTGGTCAGGATAGTCTATGGGGTTGACGGTGAGAGGTTAGATGAAAACAAGGTCAAAGAAGCTAATCTGCTTAAATTTCCCACCATACATGTTAAAAAGTGCTTCCTGGAGGACAGCGAGAAAGGTGAAGCTTTAAGATGAGCCAGATAGCTGATGTTTTGAAAAATCGCGTTTTTCTGATCGTTGCTTTTGTAATTTCCGTGACCATGGCCGCGGTCGTTGTTAATATCTACAACGAGAAAGAAAAGGATGAACTCTCCAGAAAAGTCTCTCTGTTGTCAAAAGAGGGCGGCCGTTTGTCGCAAGACGCAAAAAACTTGCGCTCACTTCTCGCTGAAAAAGAAAGCGCTTTAGTTCTGGCCAAGACACAGAATTTCCAAACCGAACTTTTGGCTGCGCAGGCAGCTCTAAAAGAAGCCAAGGATACCCTTGCTTTGACCGCAAAAGATAAGTGGAGCGCCGAAAACACGAACCTCATCTTGCAAAACCGCCTTAAAAATACCGCCTCCGAGCTGACAAAGACGTTGGGAGAACTTAAAAAAGCAAGAGAGACCTTGGGCGGAATAGATGGCAAATATAGCTCAAGGATATCGCAGCTTACTGAAAATGTTACCAGTAAAGACAAGCAGCTTATAAAATTAGAGGAGAAGATAAAAGAAGGCCCCGCGATAGATATCAGTAAACGCGAAGCCGATGCCGGCGATGCGGCCAGGAAGTATAAGCAGCGCATTTCTGAGTTGGAAAAGAATGTTGAGGAACTGAACAGGTCTCTTGACGAAAAGAGCAAGATGCTCTCCAAAGCCGTTAAACCAGGGTCTGGCGCGCAAGTTACCGCTGCTTCTTTTGAGAAGGAGAGATTCAATCTTGAAAAACAGATAGCTAATTCAAGCTCAAAACTTTTTGAGCAGCAGGAACAGTTAAAGGACCTTGAGAGAAAAGTGGCGGACCTAAATAGCGCTGTGTCTTTGAGAGAGTCACAGCTTACAAATAGCGAAGACGAGCTTAAAGAGAAGAGTGCAGAAATAGAGAGCTTAAAGGATGAGGTAATGAGCCTCAGGTCAGCATCTTATCAGAGAGCGGAAACAGCGCCTATTTTGTCCCAGACGCAGAAGCAGTTACAGGAGAAGGTGCGAGAGCTTGAGAAAGAAAGGCGCTTGCTTGAGGACAGGCTTCGGGTTGCTCAACAACGCTCTACAGGCAAGGCAGAGGGCGTCAGGGATATTTTTGCCGACAGGAATTTCCGTATCTTAACAGAGACCCTTGTTAGGAAAGAGGAACAGATAAAAGAGATGGAAACAGAACTTAACGCTTTCAAGAGCGAGAAGCTAGCACGGGGCGATGAAAGCATAAGGGAACAAAGGCTCAAGGAGCTGGAGTTGCTCGTCAATACTTTGACCAAGCAGCTTGGTGAATACGCAGGCATGCTTGAAAGAAAAGAGGGAGAGCTGAAAATGAGCCAGGAAAGATTGGCGGCTTTAACTCAGGACTTAGAGGCCCAAAAAATAGCTTCTATAGCTATACAAAAAGACCTGGCTGACGCCAGGACCCGTCAGGAAAAGACTTTTCAGAGCCTGACGCAGGTCATGAATATGAATACAGGCAGCGGCGCGGTTGAGAACGCGGGATCGAACATGGCTGTTCCTGATGAAGATATACAAAAAAGGGCTGAGGAACTCAGGAAAAAAGTAGAGGTCTTGCTTGAATCAAAATAAACTTAATCGCGTAGCTTTGACCATGCTCGTCTTTATGTTCTCATTCCTGGGCGTTGTTTATTGCTATGATTCTTTTCAGGAGAGTAACCCTAATGAACTTGAAAGTAACGCAAAATATAATTATTATCTCGGGCAATATTACTACACGCAGGGTAAATACGGCGACGCCGAGCAATATTTTGAAAGATCCCGGGATATGATAGAAAGAAGGAACTCCGTTTTAGGGCAGGCCAAGCCTGTGCTTAGAACAAAGACGGGCAAAAGCGGCAGCGGTTCTACGCAGGGTATGGAATATACCATAGGAGAAGGCGATGTCTTATTTGTGTCCGTATGGCAGAATGAAGACTTAAACCAGGAGCTTATAGTGAGGCCTGACGGCAGGGTATCTTTTCCTTTGATAGGCGACATGCCAGCGGCAGGTATGACAATAGTTGAACTTGATAATGAGATGACTAAGAGATTAAAAGAGTTCCTTAAATTCCCTGAAGTCTCTATCACTATAAGAAAGATAGGCGGAAGTAAGATAGTCATCCTCGGCCAGGTCAGAAGCCCGGGAGTTTACGCGGTTGGCGGCAGCGGATCTATTCTTGAAGCAATAGCATTGGCAGGAGGCATGACGCGTGATGCCGTTGGCACAAGTGTTGTCCTTATCAGAGGAGGCCTGCAAAATCCACAAGCGACTAAGATAAATGTCGCCAAGGCTCAAAAAGGCGATTATACCCACAATATCATGCTTCAGCCGGAAGATATCATTTTTGTTCCGTCTACTGCGATATCTGACGTAGGCTACGTGGTAAGTCAGATCATTGACCCCGTATCGCGCGGCGCTATTGCAGCCGATATAATGCGCAAGTGGCAGCCTCATTAAAGGTAGCCTTCCTTATGGATTATCTAAATAAAGTTTACAAGAGAAGCCTTGATATAGTTTTTCGTCGCATTGGCAATGAATGTGTTCTTATTCCTATAAGGCAAAATGCCGCTGACCTTAATTCCGTCTATACGCTTAACGTCGTTAGCGCTTTTATCTGGGAACTGTTGGATGGCAAGAGGTCTCTTCTAAGTATTTCAAATGATCTGATTTCATCATTTGATGTTGATGAAAAGACGGCTCAAGAAGATCTTCTGTTTTTTGTCGAGCAGTTATCAAAAGAAGGCGCTATTGAACTTTTAAGGAAAGCGTAGTTATGCTCATGGATTGCCTATCTATTATACAAAAGAGTTACGAGAGGTTTACAGACGAACTGCATCAGGCAGCTGTCAAAGAACGTTTGCCCGTTAACGGTTCATTGGCGCTTACTTATCGTTGCAATATGGCTTGTGCTCATTGTTATGGGGTTGTTGAGCCAAAAAATAAAGAACTGTCAACGCGCGAGATATTCTTAGCCTTGGATGAAATGGCAGATGCGGGCTGTTTGTGGCTGTTATTGACGGGTGGTGAGCCTTTGATGCGGGAAGATTTTTTGGATATTTATCTTTATGCAAAGCGCAAGGGTTTTATCGTAACTCTCTTTAGTAACGGCACGCTCTTGAATTCGGAGGTGGCAGACTGTTTAAAAAGTTATCCTCCTTTTATGGTTGAAATCACGCTCTATGGCGCGAGTCGGCAAGTGTATGAGCGCGTAACAGGCGTTATCGGTTCTTACGATAAGTGTGTTTCAGGCATCGATCTTCTTTTAGACAAGGGCATTCCTTTGAAGCTTAAAACAACGCTTACAACCGCCAATAAGGAAGAACTTGCGGATATAAAGGCTTTTGCAAAGAAAAAAACGGATTCAGTTTTCAGGTATGATCCTGTTTTATCTCCTAAACTTAATGGTGATCGTAAGCCGTGCGTCGCAAGGATATCTCCTCAAGAGGTTATAGTGCTTGAGTCAGTGGATGAAAAACGGTCAAAAGAATGGTTTGAACTATTCCAAAAATTCGGCAATCAGGGCGAGCTTAATAAGATTTTTAACTGCGAGGCTGGCAGGACATTTTTTCATATAGACCCATACGGACAAATGCGGATGTGCGAAATGGTGCGTCAGCCGGCCTATGACATCTTTAAGCTTGGTTTTAAAAAAATATGGGATGAGCTCTTTATGGAAGAGCTGGCTTTGCCGTGTGAAGACCGGCACCCTTGTAAAAATTGCCGCTCATTCGTGTTTTGCGATATTTGCCCGGGATGGGCTCAATTGGAAACAGGGGAGGTTAAGGATAAAGTAGAATATCTTTGTCGGCTAGCAGAGCTACGCGCAGAAGCGTTCGGAGTAACTGTATAAAAATAGGAGGATGCAATGACTAAGAAAAAAGTGTATCAAAAGCCGACAATACAAAAAGTAAAACTTATGCCTGATGAGGCTGTTTTAACAGGCTGCAAATCTTCCGTTGGCTCCAACAGGCAAGCAGGAAAGTGCATGTCTCTCGGTAATTGCAAGAGTAACGTGCCAGCTTCCTGAGTAATTAATGGGATTCACTTTTTCCATTGCCGATATAGCTTTCTCCCTCTCAACAGTTGGCGGGGTTATATCTATAAGCAATGCCTATCGGCATTTTTTGTGCAAACGCCAGCCTGAAATAGATCTGCGGGCGCATTATGTTGATCCTCCTTACCTAAAGACAAAGGGCGTTATATTTAATGCTGACGGTAACTGGACTTTGGATCGCATCAACAATAAGTATGTGCTCAATGAGTACTTGAATGAATTTGGCCCTTTGCCGTATAAGTCAGCAGTATTTAACGCAGATTGGACTTCAGGGGATATTTATCTTGGCCAAGGGCGCGCTCGCCAGTTTTTTATTGAATTTCCTTTAGAATATCCATTTAACGAACTTTTTTTTATCAATCTCCTGCCTAAGAGACAGGGGTTTTTGATACATGGCTGCGGCATTGTCTATAATAATGAAGGTTTAATCTTTGCGGGTGCCTCAGGAGCTGGTAAAAGTACGATGTCTAAACTCTGGAAAAAGACTGAAAAGGCCTCGCTTTTAAATGATGACCGTCTTGCGATCCGCTATATCGCCAAAAAGTGGTGGGTCTATGGAACGCCTTGGCACGGAGAGGTCAGGGAATGCATGCCGCAGAAATCACCGCTGTCTGAGATATACTTTATAAAACATGCCAAAAAAAATGTGCTTAAAAAATTATCCTCTAGTAAAGCTGTGTCTATGTTACTTTCGACATCTTTTGTGCCATTTTGGGACAAAAAGGCCATGGTAGGTCTGCTTGATATTTATTCCCGCCTCGTTAGAAAGATCCCGTGTTATGAATTAGGTTTCTCTCCCAATAAAAGCGTTGTCGAATTTTTAAGGGGCCGACTTTGAAGTGTAGTGATTTAGATTTTATTGAACTTAGCTGTGGCGTATTAAGCTTCGGCAACAAGCTTCGTTTCCAGGCATGTGGCGGCAGTATGAGGCCTTTTATTAAAGACGGCGATATACTCGTAGTAGAGCCTGTTGGTGTTGAGGCTATTTCTATTGGAGATGTTGTTTTTTTTAAGACTGAAAGCAGCCGGGTTGCGTGTCATCGAGTTGTTAAAAAAGAGGGTGCTGGGAATAATGCGGTATTACGGGTCAGGGCAGATGCTTATTTTGGCCCTGCCCAGAATATTTTTTCCGATGCCCTTTTAGGCAGAGTGACGACCGTAGAGCGGAAAGGAAAGCCGACGATAAAATTAAACGGCCGTCAGGATGTCTTTTTGTTTTATTTGCTAGGTTTTGTTTCTTTTTTTTATCCGTTTGCGTGGTTTTTAAAAAAGTGCGGGCGCTTTGTCGCTAGAAGTATTTTTTTGAATTTGCAACGGCTAAGACCTTACCGTTTCCTGGCAAAAAAAATAATTAAAAATAGTATTGTTTTCGTGAGGCCTGAGCACGGAGATGCCTATCCATTAGCGCGGTTTTATAGTGACTTTGATGGCACAGATACTTTGGCGTTATTTTCCTCTATTGAGAAGGTGTTGAATGAAGCTAACGGCCAGGGGCATTTTTTCATTGCTAAAAGAAAAGACAATATTATTGCAAGCCTTTCTATTGATTCGTCTTGTGACGATTCTTTTTTAGAAAATAGCCGTGACTGGTTTATTTCCGGATTATCTGTTCTTTGGTTTTGGCGGGGCGCAGGCGTTGCTGAGGCCCTGGTTAAAGAGGCATGCGCTGCGGCTTTTGCCAATGGCGCACCAGCAGTATATCTGCTGGTTTTTGCTGACGCTAAGCCTGCGCTGTCACTATATAAGAAATGCGGTTTTCTTGAAGTTATAACTCCTCGAATAGCAGCTAAATTAAAAGAAGACTATCGCCAAAACGGCCGACGAAGGATATATTTGCAGAAAAAAAATGAAGCCAACACTTAATAGAAATATATACGAGAAGTTGTTGTTGGAGTTTTCTGGCCTGGCGCAGAACAAGCAGGGAGCTGGTCTCAAGAGTGTCGCGATTGATTGGGAATATTTTTTACAAATGGCCTGTAAGGAGAGATTGGCGCCGTTCATTTATAAAGAAATCGCAAATGGTACTTTAGGGCGCGCCGAAACTTTGCCGCCGGTCATAAATGAAAAATTAAAAAATACCTATTATGTCACACTGTCCAAGAATCTGTCTATTTTAAGACAACTCAAAGATCTGCTTGGGGCTTTTTCCAAAAATGGCATAGAAGCTATTGTATTTAAAGGGTTAGCGCTGGCGCATTTCGTCTATCAGGATCTTGGGGCCAGGCCCATGGCCGACATAGATATTTTAGTCAAAAAGGAAGATGCGCCGTGTGTTGATCGCTTATTGAAAGATCTGGGCTACAGCGTTCCTTTTGATATAAAAGTTTTCTCCAGTGTTGATGCCAACCTTTATCACAACAGCGTGCTATATGAAAGTTATTCGTCATCTTTCGGGTCTGCATTTGTGCATGTGTATTGGCATCTTTTGAACCTCTTCCCTTATGACAGGGCTATACTCGATAAGTTTAGCATGGACGATATCTGGAATGGATCTCAGGTCTTGGATGCGGATGGTTTAGCCTTAAGGACACTTTCTGTTGAGCACGATTTAATTTATCTTTGCATGCATGCGTTCAAGCATGGTTTTTCACCAACTATTCTACTTTTGGATATGGCTTGTTATATTAATGTCTTTGGAAAAAAAATAGATTGGGAAATATTGATCTGCGATGCATATGCATTTGGTTTATCCAAGTATGTTTATTATAGTTTTTATGTTTTATCTCGCGCAACCGTCATTAATATCCCGGGTCAAGTGTTTGATGCATTAAAGCCAAAAAAGATCAGTTTTTTTGAGAGGAATTTTGTTCGGCAATTGGAAGAGGGGCGTTGGCGTGGCGGCATGGCGTGGGTATATTTCGGCATGAATGAGACCCTGATGCAGAGGGTTGTTTATTTAGCTGGCGCTATTTTTCCAAGCAGGATAGAGATGGCTTTAAGTCGTCAGAAGGATCCTTCTAAAGTCAGCGTTTACGATTATATTGACCGGGTCTTTTCCGCCCTGAAGCCCTAAAGTTTTAATACTGCCCTAAAGTCCCGTCTTTTTTTACTTTCCTTAGGGCGTAATTAAAAAACATAAAACTTAAAGGTATCAGGAGAATGGAAAATAATAAGAGGAAGATTATCTCTCTGGATAGCTGAGAGACCGTGTATCCGCGGTATACGGCTAATTGGATGCCGCGGATGGCGTAAGTTATCGGCAGGAAATTTGCAAAAACCTGCAGCCAGCCCGGAAGGACGGTTATCGGGAAATAGACCCCGCCTAACAGGCCTTCTGTAGTATTGATAAGCCATTCCATGGGGTTGCCTCGTTTAAATAATAATATAAAGCTTGCCGATAATATACCTAATCCACTGAAAGACGTGATGGTAAGAATAAGTATGACAGCCGTTGAGATGATATTCAAGTTAGCGAAATTTATATTAAAGACGAAAATACCCAGCGCTATGTAAACTGACATGTCAAATGTCGCGACGACTAAGTTCCATAGTCCTATGGAGAATAGTATCGTGGGTATGGACGTCGGAGTCAAAAGGATATTTTCCAGCGTCCCCTGCGTTTGTTCCATTTGTATGCGGCTTGAAAAAGAACCCAACCCTGAGCCTGCATAGCTGAAAAAAGCCATCCCCAATAATACGTAGGAGAAGTAGTTGATTCCGAATGTTTCCAGATGGGGAGTTATTTTTTTCCCGAACATAAGGTCAATGAAAAAATATCCTAATACGCTTGCAAAGACTCCGAAAATATTAAAGAGGAACGCAAGCTTATAGCTTGATTCGTTCAGGAAATCTTTTTTTAGGAAGGCTATTGGTTTTGAGAGCATATTTTTAAGAAAATGTCACCAATTGAGGCTGAAGTATTATTGACGCGCTGGCGCAGTTCTAAGAGAGAGCCGGCGGCGCGTATTATTCCTTTATCAAGTATAATAAAATAATCGCAGAATTCAGCAGCCTCGTCCATATGGTGCGTTGTCAAAAGTACGGTTTTATTCTGTGCCTTTACCAATTTTTCCTTGATGAAATTCTTAATGTGTCGGGCTGTCGCGTAATCCAGGCTTTTAGTTGGCTCGTCTAAAAGAAGGATTTCAGGGTTATGCAGCATGGCCCGCATCAGGCTGAATTTTTGTTTCATTCCGGCTGAATAGGAGTCAAAGCGCCGGTTTGCGTAATCAATCTCAAAGAGCTTGAAAAGATTTTTGAGTACAGATGTAGTTTTTTCTTTATTGAAGCCGTAGAGCGATGCAAAGAATTCAAGGTTTTGTTTTCCTGTCAGACGCCAGTAAAAATTTCTCTCCTGGGAGTAAACCAGGCCGATAAGCGTTTTAATCTTTTCGTCATCTTTTCCTACGATATATCGGCCAAGAACGGTCACTTGTCCTTTGTCAGGCAAAATCAAGGTGGAGATGATCTTCAAGAGAGTTGTTTTGCCTGCGCCGTTGGGTCCCAGGATAGCTATTATCCGGCCTTTTTCAACGTTGAATGAGACATCGTCAAGGGCAGTGATGCAGCGATTGGATTTAAAATTAAATTTTAGCATATCACGGTAGGAAAGAGGCGGGGTGAAAGTCTTTTTTATGTGTTCAATTTTTAGTAGGATATTTTGCATATGTCTTGAGAGAATGTTAGCATAGAGCATGGTTTCTTTCAATAGCAAATCTCATATATATTGCCGATTTTAGTTGAAGTAGGAGTATTTTTATGTTTTAATAACATATAATAACCACAATAGCTTAGGAGTAATTTATGGCGCAATATGAATTGAATTTCAGGGATTATACAAGGATATTTCATAAAAGAAAATTTGTTATACTTGGCGCTTTCGTTGTTGTAGTAGCTGCTACTTTTTTTAACATCTCCCAGCAGCCTTATATTTACGAGGCCTCTTCTACGGTCAAGATAGAACAGGGTAAGACCATTGCCGGGCTTCTTACTGAATGGATAGTCTATAATCCTCAGGATGTTATGGAGTCTGAGACAAAGCTCGTCAAAGGTTATCCTGTGATGGAACATGTGGCGCAAAAATTAGGCTTGTTGACGGATAAAACTCCTCCGTCAGAAGTCCACGAAGTTGTTTCCGGCCTGCAGGATAAGGTTGACGCGAAAAAGATAGAGAACACGAATATTATTGAGATCACTGCCAGAGGAGAGGACCCCAAAGAAGTAATGAACCTGGCTAATGCTGTGGCTTCTGTCTATGTTGAAGAGAATCTATTAGAAAAGAGCAAGCAGGCAAGGGGCGCTAAACAATTTATCGCCGACCAATTGAGCCAACTTGAAACCAGGATGACAAAGGCTGAAGAGAAACTGAGGTCTTTTGGTGATAAGGCCGGTGAGATCCGCATAGCTGAGCCTATTCAGAACAAAATAATCGAACTGCAGTTTGAGTTGACGTCGCTTTCGCAGAAATATACCGATAAACATCCCAGGATCATTCAGCTAAAACAACAGATCAAGGACCTGGAGGGCCAGACAAAGGGTTTTTCAAAAGATGAGATAGAGTATGGCAGGATCATGCGCGAGGTGGAGGTCAATAAAAAGCTTTACGCTATGCTAAAAGAGAAACTTGAGGAGGCGCGCATAGCAGAAGCTCAGAAGGTCTCGGACGTCTCTATAGTAGACCCTGCCGTGTTGCCGACCGTGCCGGTTGAGCCGAACAAACGCATGGCTGTCTTGATAGGCATCGTTTTAGGGCTGATCATGGGTATAGCCCTTGCTTTCTTCCTGGAAACAATGGACCCGTCTATAGGCACTATTGAAGACGTAGAGAACGTCATAAAAGTCCCTGTCTTGGGTGTTGTGCCTTCCATACACGCCGAATTAGAGGCTAAGAAGCAGGGTTTATTCGCTAATCTTTGGGCCAGAGGAAGCGAAGCCAGCCGCGAAGATAAGAGAAAAGAGATGGACCGCTATGTGCGCTTATTCGTCCATTATAATCCTAATTCGCTTGTCGCCGAGGCTTATCGTAATATCCAGGCGAATCTAAAGATAAATCCTGAAAAAAAAGTTTTTGTTGTAACGAGTTCAGGCCCGGGCGAGGGTAAGACGAGCGCCGTTATTAACCTTGGGCTTACGTGCGCTCAGAGCGGCCTAAAGACATTGCTTGTTTCAGCTGACCTAAGGCGGCCGTCTATCGCTAGGGCATTTGGCTTGCACCGTGAAGTAGGGCTTACCGAATATCTTGAAGGCTTGTTGGATTACGATGGTATCGTAAAGAGCGTTTCAGATATGGCGTTAGGCGAGATGGGTTTTGATGAGATCCTTAAATTTCCAGGTATTGAGAACATCTCGCTTATCTCAAGCGGCGAATTGCCGGCAAACCCCGTAGCTGTGCTGGAATCAAAAAGACTCCACCAGCTTGTTGAAGAGTCCAGAAAAGATTTTGACCTGATCCTTTTTGATTCGCCTCCTATTTTGCCGATAGCGGACGCGACTATTCTTGCTCCGCAGATGGACAGCGTCATACTTGTCTATGAGATAGGGCGCACCGCGCGCCAGGCTTTATTACGAGCCAAGGTCCAGATAGAGTCTACAGGGGCAAAACTGGCAGGTATCATATTGAATAATATCAGGCCTCAGACCCAGTCAATTATGTTCTCATACCCGTACTATTATAAGTATAAGTACGAGGAAGCAAAGACCAAGGATCAAAAGAAAAAGGGGGCTTCTGAGGCTTGAAAGTATTCCAAAAGATCCACTCTCAAAGAGGCCAGGCTGCCGCTGTTTTTATCGTATTATTTATAGCTGTCGTCTTTTTTCTCACCCTTAACATATCCAAGATACAGCCCCAGTATTTCATACTCTTCCTTTTAGGTGTTATCCTCTTCGTAGTAGCGTTCTTAAATACTAATTTCGCTATAGGCATATTGATATTCTCTATGTTATTGTCTCCGCAGTTGAAGTTGGGGGAATTGGCTGACAGAGCGGTCGTGTTGCGCGTGGATGATGTCTTTTTATTCGTTATTTTTATAGCGTGGTTGGCCAAACTCGCTGTTTTTAAAGAATTAAACCTGTTAAAACGCACAGTATTAAATACCCCAATTTTTACCTATGTCCTTGTCTGTATTTTATCAACCGCTATCGTATTGATTCAGGGGCAGGGCCAGGTGCAGCGTTCTTTTTTCTATATCGTGAAATATTTTGAATATTTCATGGTCTATTTTCTTGTAGTAAATAACATAGAAAATATGGCTCAGGTCAAGACGTTCATTTTTCTTATGATAGCGACCTGTTTTTTGGTAAGTATTTATGGCTTGTATTCGCATTTCGCGCTGGGGATGCGCGCGACCGCTCCTTTTGAGGGCGCTGAAGGTGAAGCGAATACTCTGGCAGGATATCTTGTTTTGATGATACCTATTATGTTATGCCTCTTCTTTTATACGGAGTCTCAATTGGGAAGGGTGGGGTTGGCAGGTGTTCTTATAGCCGCGTTAGGGGCATTGACATTCACTCTTTCGCGCAGCGGCTGGCTTAGTTTTGCTTTTATGTATTTCGCGCTTATATTGATCAGTCCCAGGTTTAAGCCTTTTCTCATATTCAGTTTTGTCATTATACTTACTCTGGCCCCTGTTTTATCACCTAAGGTCGTTAAGGAACGCGTTTCGTCTACTTTTGAAGGCGGCAGGACCTTTCGCATAGGTGGAAAGAAGATAAACATTGATGAATCCGGAACAGCCCGGTTGGATGCCTGGAAAGTGGGTTTCAGTAATTTGTCCAAGAAACCAGTTTTTGGCCATGGCATACCATTCGGCTCTGTCACAGACAATCAGTATACACGCGTCATGACCGAGGTCGGTATAGTCGGCTTAGCGGCTTTCTTCTTTCTTTTATTAAGGATATTCCACGTGATCAAATACTCTATTACCGTATCGCGGGAAAATAATTTTATCCAGGGTTTGAGCGTTGGGCTTTTAGCGGGTTTTTTCGGACTGTTGGCGCATTGTCTTTCAGCAGCTACTTTCATTTTGATCAGAATCATGGAGCCGTTTTGGTTCTTAATGGCTATCATAGTAGTTCTTCCGGAGCTTATAAAGCGCGCGGAAGCTCCACCGGCTGATTTCTCAGGGACTTGAGCAGTATTATCTTATGACGGCATTATCTGAAAAAAGAGACGCGGGAGTTGGCTTGAATTTTGCCAGGTTCGTAGCTGGCACGGCTGGGGTTTCTTTCTCAGGCCACGTTTTTTCATTTTTTGTAAGCGTTTTGGTCGCCAGAGCGCTCGGGCCAACAGCAAAAGGTATTGTAACTATTGTACTTCTTTACCCTACGCTGCTTTTTACCATAGGTCATCTTAGTATTAACCGCGCCATTATATCCTATGCCGGCCTGTCGCGTTATTCTGTGCGTGATTTTTGCGGAACTTTGGGTTTTTTCGCGCTTTTAATGAGTGTTTTTCTTTTAGCGTTATTCTGTGGCGGCTATAGTTTATTCCCATCTTTTTTTATCAGTTCTGTAAGCCCATCTGTTATATTCCTTGGTTTTTTGATATTGCCTCTGTTCTTTATCAATCAACTTTATTCCGGTATTTTACAAACACAGAACGAGATAAACAAGCTTAACGCTATAATCTTTTCACAGGCGTTTTTTACTTTTTTAGTCATGGCCGTGATGCTGGGCCTGGGCGGCCTGACAATTATCAAAGTAGTGTGGGCTTATGTGATAGCCAACGCGATCTCAGCAGGTTTGGCGCTGATGTTTTCGCTGCGCCTTTATTCAGGAAAATGGCCTATTCGCCCAGCGCTTCTTAAAGGCCTGGTGATAGACGGTTTAAAGCTGCACGCCGGAGTGATCGCGATCATTATATTCCTTAAAATAGACCAACTTATGCTAAGCCGGTATAGGGGGGTATCTAGCGTTGGTTTTTATACTATCAGCGTTTCTTATTCCGAGTTGTTATTACTGGTGCCTACGGCAATACAAAATGTGTTTTACGCGAAAATAAGCCGTATGTTGGCGGAAAAGATAGACCTGGTGCCTAAGACGCTTTTAGTTTATAGGCATAATTTTTACCTTCTTTTATTATTAAGCATTGTTTTGGCGCTGGGCGCCTATCCGTTCATCATCATTTTTTACGGGGCGGCCTTTTTGCCTTCTGTTATGCCGTTCCTTGTGCTTTTGCCAGGGGCTTTTTTTCTATATTGGAATAACATTTTGACTAATTACCTGGTGGGAACGCAAAGATTTTGGGTGATCTCCGCTGTATCCGTTGGAGCCGCTATTCTTAATATAGCGTTGAATATGATATTTATACCTCTATGGGACGCCTCAGGCGCTGCTTTAGCTAGTTCTATTACATACTTTTTAGTAGGCCTGGCGTATATAAAGGTTTTTATGCATTATGGACGTGTGACCCAAAAAGCATTTTGGAGCAACTTGCGGTTCACGCGAGACGATCTTTCTCTGTATAAAGAATTTTGCAGATCAATATTTCCACGCTTTAGGCGAATAACATGAGCCGTGTCTACTATTACGAAGACGATCCGTTGAAGATCTTTGAAAGCCTGGCGCGTTATGAGTTCGCGCGTCCATATGTAAAGGACGCTTTTGTTCTGGATATTGGCTGCGGCGCGCGCAAGGGGCCGTTAGTCCTTGCTCAAAACGCGAAAGAGGTCATAGGGTCGGACATATCCAAAGAGGCTGTTTCCTACAGCGCGCGGAAATGGCGTTCCGAGGATTTGAAGTACGTGGCGAGCGACGCAGTTGCTTTATCTTTTGCCGACCGCGTATTTGATATAGTTATTAGCTTTGAGGTTTTAGAGCATATACGTCAGCAGGAGCAATTCCTGCAAGAAGCAAAGAGGGTTTTAAAAAAAGACGGACTGTTTATATTATCGACGCCCAATAAGAGCGTCATGTCACCTCAAGGCGTGTTTCAAAATCCGGACCACGTAAGAGAGTTCAGCGCGCCGGAACTTAAAGAGTTTCTTTTGAGTATTTTTAGCCGGGTTGATCTTTACGGCCAAAAACCCTCAGCAAAGGTAGGCGAAGTTTTGGAGTGCCGTAAAGAGAGTTATCAGAAGGTAGGGCTTATCCCGGTTTTCTTACGGCGTATTTTCCAAAAAACATTAAAGCAGTATTTATTTAAGGCGTATGTATCGTTTTGTTCAATGGCGCGCAAAAAGATCCGGCAAGAGGATATATCAGAGGCAGATTTTCCTATTAGTAGCGGCGCCATAGAAGAAGCGCATTATTTGTTAGCTGTCTGCAGGGTTTGATCATGGATATTATTTGTTTCTCTATTAATGCATGGGAAAAAAGAAGAGCGCGTAAACAGCAGTTTATGCTGTATTTGTCGCAGCGCCAGGATGTCGGGGGCGTGCTTTATGTAGAGCCGTCTTTAAATATATGGCGCCTGATCTTTATGCCTGTAACAGAACTTGGCAATAAAGAGAGCCGCAGCCGATGGCTTAGGGCTTTAAGTTTTAAGCCAAAACGCGTTACCGATAAACTTCTTGTTTTTACACCGATATTTTTCATACCTTTCGCGTTTCGTTTTCATATTATTTATAAAATAAACCTTTATTTTCTATATCTGCGTATACGTTCGCTGGCTAAAAGAGAAGGCTTAAAGAACGAAGTAATTTGGCTATATCATCCTTTTGACTGGCCACTTTTGGAGTGGTTTAAGGAAAGGTCTCTTGCCTGTTTTGACTGGGCAGAAGAGTGGGCTGAATATTTTACGGAATATTCTAATGAGAGGCGCTCCGATATACGCAAGATGGAGGAAGATATTATCTCGCGCGTTGACCTTGTCTTTGTGGTTTCGCGAGCTCTCCTTGAGCCTGCCAAAGCGCTTAATAAGAATTCGTATCATATTTATGACGGGACAGCACCCGAGTTATTCGCTAAAGAGTATACTCAGCCGCCATCTGACCTAAAAAATATCAGGCATCCGATCATCGGTTACCTGGGCACTGTATCATCCCGTATGGACATTGAACTGGTAAGGGTTTTAAGCGAACGCCTGCCGCAATTTTCTTTTGTTTTTGTAGGAGATATTCATTCGGAGCGCGTAGATATCAGCCAACTTAAGGGTATTGCGAACATATTTTTTTTAGGGGGCAAGCCCTACGAGGAATTGCCGCGCTACGCGGCTTTTTTTGATGTTTCGCTTTTGCCGTATAAGCCTTTGCTTTTTACGTCACCTCCGACAAAGATATTTGATTATTTAGCTTCAGGCAAGCCAATTGTCTCAACTCTTTTGCCTGAGCTTGGGTTCCTCAAAGGTTTTATATATGAGGCAAAGAACGTTGATGAATTTGAAGCCAATATTAAGAAGGCATTAGAAGAAGATACTCCGCAAGCGGCCATCCGCAGGAGAGATAAGGCAAAAGAAAATTCCTGGGCCAGGCGCGCTCAAGAGATAGCGGCTTTGATAAATGATAATGCCAAACTATTATAAATATGAAAAAAGTGCTTTTTATACCTCATCACCCGTTATATGGTGACCTGAAACTTCGCTTGGCTGAGATGGCGCGTTACATGCCGGACGGCTGTGAGGTGTATTTGTTGAACTGGACAGCGTCTGCCAATAGGTCTTTTGCTGGGCGCATAGGCGCTGCGCTGCGCGACCTGTTCAGGGCATCTTGCGTACGGACGATAGGGCCTTGGAAAGTATTAGAGACACCTTTGATGCACAGGCCGCTGTTCTTAGCGGGTATTTTTAACACGTTTATGCTTTTACCTATGATAAAAAGGCTTAATATTGATTGTGTTGTTAACGGGTCATATTATCTTTTTTCCTTGGGGCAGCGTGAGGGTTTTAAGTACATAGTAGACATAGCAGATCTTCCTGCTTTGCCTAACGGTGGCGCATTTGAAAGTTTTATAGAACGCGCGGTTAAAAGAGAAGTGGGCCGCGCGGACCTTGTCACAGTCTCTTCTTTGGTATTAGCTGATCATTTAAAAGAACATTATGGCGCAAAGCGCGTTGAATTTTTGCCTAATGGAACCGATATTAAGCGATCCCGTAGTGTTACAGAAGAAGCTAAAAATGAGGCCTTGGAGAGATTAGGCATGAAAGGGCGCTGGGTCATAGGTTATATCGGTTATCTTGGGCCGTGGGTGGATGTCGCGTTCATGGCCAGGGTGTTTCGTGAGGTTAAAAAGGATGTGCCCGAAGCTGTTCTTTTGTTCGTAGGCTCAGGCCCGGACATTGAGAAGTATAGGCGCGCTTATTCTGATAAAGATATTGTTTTTCTCGGTTCAGTGCCTCCGGAAAACATAGAGAAGTATTTTCGCGCGTGCGATGTGGGTGTCCTGCCTAACGCCAAGAGCCTTTTTCAGGATATGGCATTCCATATTAAAATAATAGAGTTCGCGGTAGCGCGCAGGCATGTTATAAGCTCGGACTTAGAAGAAGTAAAACGTCTGGGCCTTTCTTGCGTGACAATTTTGCCTTTAGATGAGGCCTTGTGGGTCGCGGCATTAAAGCGCGCGCGCGCGATACCCTGGGACGATACGTTGGATAAGGCTCTGGATAAATATGACTGGCGGGAGATCTGTGGGCGTCTAATGCGATTAGCGGAGAACAATGGAACTTAAAAAAATACCATGCCCCTTGTGTGGTGGTTTGCGCTATAAAGATCTCGTTTCTTGCCGTATAGAGGAATGCGATTCAGCGCTCGCTGCGCGAACTGCGCGAGCTTCCGCGCTTGTTTTCAAGCGCTTGGATCTCGTTGTCTGCCCTACGTGTTCGCTGGTTTATTTAAATCCTATGCCTGTTTTGACTCCTGAAGAAGAAAAAGAGAATTACGGTGATAAATATTTTCAGGCTGATTATATGCGCTTTTACTCCGAGAATAAAGAAGGGAGCGCTTGCCAGAGCAACGAAGATTTTTTTTATCGCTTAAAGATCATCTCAAAATTTACTAAAGTAGGCAGGCTTTTAGATGTTGGGTGCGCTACAGGTGGTTTTATGCGCGTAGCGCAGAAACACGGGTGGCAGGTTTGGGGCGTTGAGGTTTCCGATCACGTCGCGGATATAGCACGCAAACAGTTTGGTGACGCGGTATTCTGCGGCACATTATCAGACGCAAAATTTGAGGCTGACTATTTTGATTGCGTATGCCTGGGAGATATTTTAGAGCACGCGGCAGACCCGGCATCTTTTTTAGCAAAGGCATACAGGATATTAGCGCCAGGAGGCTCTTTATATGTTGCCATGCCCAGCGCGGCAAGCCTGTATTTTTCTTTCTTTTTGAAACTGGCCCGTATTGACCATAAGAATTATTTTGTGTTGCCCCATCATGTTATTCATTATACGCCAAAGACATTAAGGCGTATGTTACAGCAGTCCGGATTTGATGTTTGTTTTAAGTCTTTAAGTACATCACGTGTTATGCATAAAGGCTTAAAGCGGTTCTTTTTGGAAATGTTAAATTTCGCGAGTTTTCTTTTGGGCCGGCAGGACCGCGTAATTATGGTGGCGCGCAAGAAAAAAAAGCCGGTCCATCCGGCAAATGTACTTTATCTTTCTGATACTGGAAAAGTCATTGGCGGAGGGCAGATAAGCCTGTTGGGTTTATTGGAGCGTTTGGACAGGAAGCGTTTTCATCCTATTGTTGTCGTGCCCCAGGACGGGGACCTCTGCGAAAAGATCAGGTCATTGGGGATAGATGTTGTTTGCCTATCATACCGTAAGATCAAAAATCCGTTTAACATAGCTCATACGCTTGCCCTTTATCGCAGCCTTAAAGGATTGCTGGGCCAATACAGTGTTGATATAATACATTCAAATACTGCCGGAGGCCTTTCTCTTTTAGGGGCATTAGCAGCGTTTCACAGAAAAATACCATTTTTGTGGCATGTGCGTGTTTCTGAGTCAGGCGGCCTGGATGATATGGCGCAGGCGATATTAAGCACAAGGGTTGTGATGATATCCCAGGCGGAAATGAAACGGTTCCCTTGGCTTGATTTTCTTGCCAAAGGTGTGTTGATATATAACGGCGTGGACCTCGGGGTTTTTCATCCTTATGAGAATAGAAAACAAGTAAGAAGCAGCCTTGGAATATTGGCTGATGAGCTGCTTGTAGGTACTGTAGGCCGTTTTCATCCCATCAAGGGATACGAATATTTTATTGAGGCTGCGCATAGTATTTTGCGCGAAGTCCCGCAAGTAAAGTTTATCATTGTAGGCTTAGAGGCTGGAAGCGACAATCCATATTATAAAAAGATCCTGGCCCTTATTGAGCGAAAAGGCTTAGTTAAAAATTTTGTCATTTTGGGGCCGCAGGACAATATTGCGGCCATTATTTCTGCTTTTGATGTTTTTATACTGACAAGCAAAGATGAGCTTTTTGGCCGCGTTTTAGTAGAAGCAATGGGGTGCAAGGTGCCTGTCGCGGCATTTGATGTAGGCGGAGTAAGAGAGATAGTTAGCGATGGCGCAACAGGCTATGTCGTGCCGGCGCGCGACGCATCAAAGCTTGGGCAAAAAGTTGTCACGTTATTGCAGGATGAAAAAATCCGCAGGAGTTTCGGCGAGGAAGGCAGTAAGAGGGCAGAGGCATTTTTTGGTATAGAGCGCCATGCAGAGCGCGTTGAGGCGCTTTATGATAAGGTGAGGATGATATGACCACGCGTGAGACTTTAAAAAAAATTTTAAACAGGATGGGTTTGGGATTTTTACTGGCTTTTTTGCGTTCATTACGGTTTTTTGGGTATGCTGTTATTGATGTTTTTGGATGGGCCTTATTGGGATTGCCGATATATTTGCTGCGACGCAGGGTTTTGAAGGCTGAGGAAGTAAAAAAGATACTTATTATCCGGCTTGACCGCGTAGGGGATGTTGTCCTTTCTACGCCTGCTATCAGGGCGGTAAGAGAAAACTATCCAAATAGCCGTATTGATCTACTGGTAGCTAAGTATACAAAGGACCTGGTCATAGGTAATCGTAATGTGGACCGTATTATTATTCATAAAGAGAAAGAATTAGATAAAGATTATGATGTAGCGATAGCCTTGCATCCTGGCCTGGTGCAGAATCATCTTGTTTTTAAAAGCGGAGCTCTCTGGCGTGTTGGTTATTCTGGTTGGGGAGGAAGTTTTTTCCTGACGCACCGCGTCAAAGATGATAGAGCAGTGCGTGTTCGCCACGAAGTTTTATCGGCGCTTGAAGTCGTAGGCCGTGTTGGTTGTACAACTAAAGATGTATCGCTTGAGGTCTCGCAGACACCAGAAGGGAATAGTGAGGCGAGAGCTTTTTTAGATGCCAATGGGATCAAGCCAGGCGAACCCTATGTTGTTGTGCACCCTGGAGCCAGACAAGAACATATAAGATGGCATCACGAGCGTTTTGCCAAAGTCGCTGATAGGATCGCGCGTGAGTGTGGCCTTAAGATCGTTTTGACAGGCGGGGCGCTGGAGGCAGACCTTGTCAGGCAAGTTAAGAGTTTGATGCGTCAGCAAGCGGCTTGCGCGACAGGTTTATCTTTGACAGGAATAGTTTCTCTATTAAAAGGGTCTAAGATTTTTATAGGTAATAGCACTGGGCCAATGCATATTGCGGCAGCGTTGCAAATACCCGTTGTCGCAATTATCAGCATCATGCATCCTTTGGATAGTCTTGAAGTCTGGGGGCCTTGGGGCACAACTAGTATCGTGCTTCATAAAGATACGGGATGCAAAAAGTGTCAACCCGGCAATTGTTTGAGTTACGAGTGCCTGGATCAGGTCTCTGTTGAGGAAGTCTATGGAGCAGTCCTTAGCCTTTTGAATAAAAAATGACCAAAATAACACCAGAGACTTATGATAGGAACATCCTAGAGCAGGGGCAGCAGAAGCAGATAGACGATCACTATGAACCAAAGGCAATAGCGCGACAGAGGCGCATAAGTATTATAATGAGGCATCTTAAGCTGATGCCTGAGATGAAAGTTTTAGATGTAGGGTGCGGAGTGGGCGCTTTTGCTTTTCATTGCGCAAAGCGGGATGCTTTTAGCGTAGGGATAGACTATTCCAAAGAGTCTGTCCGTATGGCAGTTAAGTTGGTTGAAAGCTATTGTTTGCAGGATAAGGCAGTTTTTAGCGCGGCAGATGCCTTTAATATGCCTTTTAAAGATTCTGTTTTTGACGCGGTTTTGGCAATAGATTTCATAGAGCATATCCATTATGACGAAAAAGTCCGCCTGTTATCTGAAATATCAAGAGTTTTAAAAGATAGAGGTACTGTGGTCATATTCACCCCAAATAAGATAAGAGAGGCAATAGGCGATCTTTACTGGAGGCTGCGGCATTTTTTATTCGGCGATAAGGTCCCTAAGGATGAATTGCATTACGGCCTGATAAGCAGGCAAAATTTTGAAAAACTTTTAAAAAAGCACGGGTTTTTATATGAGTTTTATTATTATGACCTTACAAGGCCATATTTAGCCCAGTTGCCATTTTTCAGGCATTTTTTAAGCCTTAATCTTTTATGGATAGCACATAAACTTTAACGCGCTATGAATACTATCAAAGGTATCCGGAAAATACTTGTTATTAATCTCGGCGGGATAGGTGACTTTTTACTTTCTACGCCGTCTTTGCGCGCCCTTAAAAAAGCCTATCCTGAGGCTTATATAGCGTTTATGGGAGTATCCAGGACGTGCGAGATAGCGAATAATCCCGCATATTTTGATCGTGTAATACCGTTTCCGTTCTATGATGAAAAAAAACGAAAGTTCTTGTTTTCAAAGTTTTTGCAGCTTGCTAAGTTCTTGTTTGCCTTAAGGAAAGAAAAGTTTGACCTGGCCATTAATATGCGTACGATCGTATCTTTTCTCGGCGCTTTACGCATGGCTTATATCTTTTGGGCTATCGGTTCGCCATACCGTCTCGGCAGGAACACAGAAGGCCGCGGGTTTTTCTTAAATATGAAGATACCTGAGAGTGATGCCGGCGATAAATTGGAAATGGATTACGACCTTACGACTGTTGAGCTTTTGGGAGCGGATATCAGCGACAGGTCTTTTGACGCGGGCCTTTTTGGGCAGGATACAGGCAAGCTCGCCTCTATTTTGGAAAAGGAAGGGATAAAAGGCTCGGATCGTATCATAGTGGTCAACCCTGGCGGGATGATCTCTCGCCGCTGGCCTTTGGAAAATTTCATAAAAGTTATAGAGGAGTTGCTTAAACGCGTTCCCTGTAAGATCGTCATCATGGGCGGGGTACAGGAGTTGGGTATTTCAGCGCGATTGAAGCTAAGGTTGGGGCCAAATATCGTTGACTTAATAGGCCGCCTATCTATTTTAGATTCCGCGGCGTTGTTAAAGAGGTCGCAGTTATTGATCACTAATGATACGGGCCCAATGCATATTGCTGCTATTTTAAGAACACCCATAGTTGCTATTTTCGGAGGGGGTTATTTGACGAGGTTTGACCCGCGCAAGATATCCAATAACGCTATAGTGTTAGTTAAGAACGTAGACTGCGCGCCGTGCGCAAAAGCGCAATGCGCTTCATTGAAGTGCCTTAAAGAAATTTCGCCTGAGGAAGTACTTAAAGTGGCTTTGCGCATGTTGGGGGAATAGATGAAGATCTTCGAAAAAATTTATTATTTTTTGCGCGATCTGTCGTCACAGCCGCAAGAGCGCGGCGAGCGTTCCGCAGGTTTTCTGCAGGACAAAATAAGGCGCGCTGCTTTGGCAATATGCGCAAAGTCCAGCGGCAGATTGTTAGAGGTTGGGTGCGGCGAAGGGCTGTTTCTTTCCCAGTTGGCTAAGCTAAACCCGAAGCTAGAGATATCAGGGGTTGATAGCTGGCCTGAGATACTGGCAAGGGCTAGAGAGCGTTTTGGAAAAGACAAAGTGACTCAGATAAGATTATTTGAGGCAAAAGCGGGCCTTTTGCCTTTTGAAGATAATTATTTTGACGCGGTTGTTTTTATCAATGTGCTTATTTGTATAGGTTCACAGGAAGACGTAAAAGCAGCTATTAAGGAGATGCGCCGCGTGGCAAAGCCAGCAGCTAAGCTTGTCATTGAGTTCCGTAATTCGCGCAATGCTTTATTAAAGTTGAAGTACAGGTTCGCGAAATTCTATGATGCAACGACCAGGGACCATCCTCTGAAAACTTACGATGAGGATGACGTGGTAGGGCTCTTAAGGGAAAATGGTTTTGATGTGGAAAGAATACAATATATAGGGTTTTTTATCAAAAAACTGGCACCTGTGATCATAATAGAGGCACAAAAACATGTTTAGAAAACTGCCTGTTATTGGCCATAGAATAGGGTTGGGTGATCTATTTGTTGCTTTATTTAGCAGGAATGCCAAGAGTGAGTTTGCCCAAGCCTTAAGGGCTTTTTTTAATACGCCTTATGTTTTCCTGACCAATACAGGGATAGCATCTTTTTATCTAATACTTCTAAGTTTAAGAAAACTCTCCGTCAAGACAGAGGTCATACTGCCGTGTTATACGGCGCCAAGCCTGGTCGTGGCTGTAAAGAAAGCAGGGTTGACGCCTGTTTTGTGCGATATTTCTTTGAGAGATTTCAACGCGGATTTGCAAGATCTGTTGCGTAGGATAAATCCTAATACGTTGTGTGTTGTGATAGTGCATATGTTCGGTATTCCCTTCAACGGCATAAGCGGCCTAAAAAAGAATATACCTGGCGATTGCTTTATCATTGAAGATTGCGCTCAGGCATTTGGTTCTAAGATAGAAGGAAAAGCAGTGGGCACGTTCGGGGATTTTAACTTCTGCAGTTTTAACAGAGGTAAGAATCTTCCTACGTATGACGGTGGCTGCGCGGTCACTTACGATAAGAAGTTAGCGCTTGAGTTTGAGGCTCAGATGCTTAAATTTCCAGCTCCAAGTATTGGGTATCGCCTCGGACTGGTAATTAAATTGTTCGCTCTTTTATTTGCTTTTAAACCGTGGTGTTATGGAATTTTTTATTTTTTGATAAAGTATTTTAAAGAAAATACAGTGCCTACTGACCTTCAAGTGACGCATACTACTTCTTTTCAGTCGGGTGTGGGTTACGCGCTCTTAAAAAGATCAGGCGATTGTTTTGAAAAGCGTTTTCGCAATGGCTTGTACTTGATAGGGGCTTTAAGAGGCATCAAAGGTCTCGTGGTTTTAGATATCGCAGAAACACTTACGCCCGTGTTTAACCGTCTGCCTATTATTTTTGAAGATGAAGTTGAGCTTGAAAAAGCCTGCGCGCTTTTAGAAAAAAATGGCATTGAATCATCTCAATTGTATCTAAAACCCTTGCATCATATCTTTGATCTTGGGTATAAAGAGCACGAGTTCCCGAATGCCGTATATCTGGCAAAACATCTTTTGACCTTACCTGTGCACCCTCTGGTAGAGGCAAAAGACATGGACGTTATGGTAAAAGCGATAAAAGATGCTGTAAAGGACTGATACTTATGATGCCGTTACGTAACATAAAGAGATTTTTACAGAAGGCCGTAAAGCAGCCGTTTTACGCGTTAACAGTAGGGCAAAAACGGTTGATGGCTTATTGGGCATATTATGTCAGCAAAGGAAAGAGCGCTCCACCGGAGGCGATAACATTTTTTTTAACGCGGCTCTGTAATCTTCGTTGTAAGATGTGCGGCCAGTGGGGAGACCAGGGCATTACAAAAAAGGAAGGCGGCCAAAACCTTAGCTCCTATCTTTCGCAAGAAGAGGTTGCGGCTGTCTTAAACGACGTTAAAGCTTTTAAGCCGAATATCACGCTCTTCGGCGGCGAACCTTTTTTACATCCGAATTTTTCCGAAATAGTCTATGAGATAAAGAAACTGCGCATGCATTGTCTGGTCATCACTAATGGAACGTTATTAAAACGTTTTGCCAAGGCAATAGTGGAATTAGGATTAGACGAACTTAATATATCAATTGACGGCGACAGGGATATGCATGATGAAATACGCGGCTTACCAGGTATCTTTGACCAGATAATGGAAGGTATAGCCGAGATCAATCAATATAAGAAAGAGCTTAAAAAGACAGTGCCTTTGATCAATCTGCAATGCACGATAAGTCGCTATAATTACGAAAAATTAGAGCGTCTTTTGGGTGTGGCGCGTAACACTTCTGCGAATTCTTTGACCTTTCATAACCTTATTTTTTTGAAAAAAGAGTTAGTCGATCAGCAAGCGGCATTTGATAGGGAATTAGGATGTTCTTCTAAGGACTGGGAAGGATTTATTTTTGAGCCGGGTATTGATCCAAAAAGGCTTTTTGAAAAATTAACAGAGGTTAAGGCCAAATCAAGGAATGAAAGATTTACTGTTGATATTTTCCCGAATTTTTCAGAAAAAGGTATAAGAGAATATTATGAGAACCCGGATTACTTGCCGTCTGAATATTCGCCTAAGTGCGCAAGCCCATGGATATGCGGATATATATTCCCTGATGGTGAAGTCCGGCCCTGTTTGAATTGTTCATTTTCTTTTGGAAATGTAAAAAAGGCTACTTTTATTGAGATCTGGAATAGCCCGGAAGCTGCGCGTTATCGCAGCACTCTGAAAAAAGAGGGTATTTTTCCGGTATGCCGCAGATGTACAGAACTATATCGTTATTAAAGGACTATCGCAATGACTGCTAAGATCAAGATCGCTCATATAATAACCCGCATGGATAGAGGCGGCGCGCCTGATGTCGTGCGCATACTGTTTGAAAAACTTGATCAAGAGCAGTTTGACGCTACTCTGATCTATGGGGCTACGGTTGAGCCTTCTACGCGGTCAGCGGAGTTCATAAGATCGCTTGGAAATAAAGCGATATTAATTCCGGCGCTTTGCCGTTCCATATCGCCTTTTTATGATGTAATAGCGTTCTTTAATATTCTGAAAGTCCTGCTAAAAGGAAAGTTCAATGTTGTGCACACCCATACTGCTAAGGCAGGCATCTTAGGCAGGATAGCTGCCCGGATAGCGGGTGTTAGGGCTATCATACATTCTTCTCATGGCCATGATTTCTATGGCTATTTCGGCCGTCTGTTAAGTTGGTTTATTGTTTGCGCGGAAAGATTCGCCGGCCTTTTTTGCGACAAGATCCACGCCTTAACTGAGCTTGAAAAGCAAGACATGCTTTTATTCAGGATATGCCCCAAGGAAAAGATAGAAGTAATATACAGCGGTGTTGAGGTCGGTTTCTTAAGGCCCTCGCAGCAATTAGTAGATAATATAAAAGCTGAGCTATCCGTTAAAGATAAAACGCGTTTTGTAGGTATTGTGGGCCGCCTGGAACCTATAAAAGGGGTATCTTATTTTATTGAAGCGGCAAAGATCGTATCTCAAGGATCTGAGAACGTGAAATTTCTCATAGTAGGAGACGGAAGCCAAAAAGAAGAGCTGGAAAAAATTGCAGAGAGCCTTGGGCTTTGTAGTAATTTAGCCTTTATGGGGTGGAGGGAAGACGTCAATACTATATTATTCACGTTAGATATACTCGTGTTGTCTTCTTTAAACGAGGCAGTTGGCCGCTGTGTGCTTGAGGCGCAGGCAGTAGGCGTGCCGGTAGTAGCTACACGAGTTGGCGGCGTTCCCGAGGTCGTTCTAAACGGTGTAACCGGACTGTTAGTCCCTGCCAAAGACCCGAAAAAACTTGCCGATGCTATTCTTTTTCTGTTAAAGAACGATGATAAGAGAAGGCAGATGTCGCAAGCGGCGCGAGGCTGGATTGACGAGAAGTTTAGCGACCGTGTTATGGCAGAAAAGTTTTCTCAACTATACAAAAGTCTTATTAATACTTAATATGCCTATGAAAAAATTTCGTTTGATCTTATTTTTAACAGCTGTTTTGACTATTATAGGTATAAAGCAGGGTTTTGCTCAACAAACGGATAAGTGGGTACCTACTGCAATACATATCGCGACTACCATAAGTGATGGCAGCCTATCGTTGGATGAGATCATAAAGGCCGCTCGTCTCAAGGGTATAAAGGCTGTTATAATAACAGATAGAGATGTTATGAAATGGGAGTATGGACTATGGCCGTTGCGGAATATAGTTAAAGTGATAAAAGAGTCGAACTCTGTCTTTAAGTATGGTATTGATAAGTATTTGAAAATAATAGAGTTAGAAGCCAAAAAAAATACAGATATCTTGATAATACCAGGTATTGAATCAGCCCCGTTCTATTGCTGGAAGGGCATACCATTTTTGGGTGATTTCAAGATACGTAACTGGCATAAACATATCCTTGTAATAGGATTACAGAAGCCTCAGGATTACGCGGGCCTTCCGGTGCTTGCTAATCCTGCCGGATTAAGGCGTTCTTTTGGCGCGGATGACATATATGTATTTTGGCCATTATTGTTGTTATTTTTAGGAGTGTTTTTATTTTTTAAAAGGGATTGCAGTTATTCTGACAACTTGGGCCGAGAATTAGGCAATGTTTCCAAAAAAAACAGGACTTTAGGAGCTGTCTTTATTATCGCGTCTATAGCATTTTTGGTAAATAACTTTGCAAACGGAGCCGGGGCCAGGCCTTTGGCCTATGATCAGTATTGTATTCATCCAGGCGCAAAACCTTACCAGATGTTGATAGATTATGTCAATAAAAAGGGCGGTATGACTTTTTGGGCACATCCCGAAGCTGTGAATGTTTCTAAGCAAGGCAGCGTTATTATTGAGACAGGAGAGCATGTAAAGGATTTGTGGAAGACTACAGATTACACCGGGTTCGCTATTTTTTTTGAAGGTTATGAGCGTGTTGGAAGGATCGGCGGTGAGTGGGATTTTCTCTTAAGAGAATTCTGCGAGGGGCTGCGTGATGCTCCTGTTTGGATAATTTCCGGGTTAGCTTTTGACAATGGGACTTTTAAGGGGTTGGTTGATCTTATGGATGACGCGCAGACCTATATACTTACAAATGAATTTTCTAACGCGGCGTTACTTAGCTCCATGCGCGCTGGGCGCATGTACGCTTCAAGGGGTGTGGCTAAAAGCCGTTTTTTTCTGGATAAATTTGTAGTCAAGGATGAGATCTCAGGCATAACAGTTGATGTGGGTGGCACTATAAAGATCACTGATAAGCCTCTTATTGAGATAAAGGGCAGGTTGGCAGGAGTTGAAGTTCCATCTAACGTTATCGTAAGATTGGTAAGGGACGGAAAGGTGATCGAGTCCTTTGAAGGACAGTCGCCCATAGATATAGTTTATAAGGATCATTCCGCTTCTGCCTATAAAACTTACTATCGCCTGGAAATACAGAACGGCGCTCAATTGATAGTGACGAACCCGATATTTGTAGATAGGAATGGAAAAACATGATATATTCAGTTCATCAGCCGCAATATTTGCCATGGCTCGGGTTCTTTGATAAGATAAATAAAAGCGACTGTTTCGTATTTTTAGATAACGTCCAGTATAAACATAGAGAATTTCAGAACAGGAATAAAATAAGGACTAAAGACGGCTGGATGTGGCTGACTGTGCCTGTTTTGTGTTCACGCGGCGAGAAGATAAGCGACGTAAGAATAGATAATTCCCGCGATTGGAGGAGCGCTCACTTAAGGAGCCTTAATTCGTGGTACGCGAAGTCGGATTTTTTTAAAGAATATATTTCTTTTTTTTCGCAGCTTTATGGAAAAGAGTGGGATAAACTCCTTGATCTAAATGTTGCTATTACCCTACGCATGCTTAAGATGATGGGTATAGAAAAAAAGATATATTTTGAGTCAGAGCTTTCTGCCGGCGGAGAGAAGACAGCCAGGATTATTAATATCGGCAAGAAACTTGGGGCTAAAGTGTATCTATCGGGCGCCGGAGGAAAAGAGTATCTTGCGGAAGAAGCTTTTGTAAAAGCAGGCATTAAATTAGAATATCAGGAATTCAAGCATCCTGTTTATAAGCAGCTGCATTGCGATAACAAAAAAGATTTCATTCCTTTTATGTCGGCAATAGATATGTTATTTAACGAGGGAGGGGCACGATGTACCAAGAATATTGGGGTTTAACGGAAAATCCTTTTGAGAACACCCCGAATCCTAAGTTCTTATATCATTCTAAAGAGCATGAAGAAGCACTCTTCCGAATGCTCTATGTTGTTGAGCAAAGGAAGGGGGCCGCGTTACTTACCGGCATTTTCGGCTGCGGCAAGACTGTCTTAGGAAGAGCTCTTCTTGGAAAATTAAATAAAAATATTTACAGGATAGCTACTATCAACAATCCTTATTTAAAAAGCGTTGAGTTATTAAGGACTATAGCCCGCCAGCTCGGTGTGACCGAGCTATCCGAAAACTTAAATGAGATGTCCGCTGATACATTTTTACAAAGGATAGAAGAGGTGCTAGTTAATAATGCTAATGACGGTAAAGAGACGCTTATCATTATTGATGAAGCGCATATGATAAAGGATGACGAGATCTTTGAGGAACTCAGGTTATTATTGAATTTTCAGACTGAAGAAAAATTTCTGCTTACTCTTATTCTTATGGGGCAGTCGGAGTTGACGGAAAAAGTCAGAAAGCATAAGCCGTTCGCCCAAAGGATCGCTCTTGGGTATCATCTGGCGCCATTTGACATCCAGGATACACAGAATTATATAGAGCACCGACTTGAAGTAGCGGGTTGCAAAAATAAGCATCTCTTTACGCCGCAAGGAGTTGAGGCTGTGTTCCAAAACTCTGGTGGTATACCTCGCAGAATTAATCAGATATGCGATATGTGCTTGTTAACAGGTTTTAACAATAACGTTAATTCTATAGATGATAAGATAGTTGAAGATGTTGTAGCGAGCCTGGGGGTTTGACCAGAAAGGTCAGGCCTTCCCAATTCCTTATAAGGGAAGGGCCTAGAGGAGGTTTCTTTATGAATATATTAGCTATTGGCGCGCATCCAGATGACATAGAATTTGGTTGTGGAGGCACCCTTATGAAGTATGCTATGAAAGGGCATAGTATCTTTTTGCTTGTTTTGACTGCAGGCGGTGTCGGCGGGTCGCCTGATGTGCGTGTCTGTGAGCAAAAAAAGGCCGGGCAGTTGATGAAGGTCAAAAAAATATTTTGGGGTAAGTTCCAAGATACCGAGATCCCGCGCGACAGGACCGTTATATCTGCTATTGAAAAAGTCATCAAGGAAGTCAAACCACAAATGGTCTTGTTCAATTATCTTTCAGATATCCATCAGGACCACCGCGCGTTGGCGCACGCGGCTTTATCAGCCACACGCTACATCAAAGAGGTCCTTTTCTATGAAGTGCCGACGACACAAAGCTTTGAGCCGGATGTTTTTGTTGATATAAGCCGCGTTATGGACAAGAAACTTAAGCTTTTGAGGCTGCATTGTTCACAGGTCAACAGGACCAGGGTGGAAAATTTGAATATCTTAGAGAGTGTAAAGTCCTGCGCTGTGTTCCGTGGTTATCAGGGCCGCGTCAGGCACGCGGAAGGCTTTAAGGCCTTAAGAATATTAAAAGAGATATGATATTTTTTTCGTTGATCGTTTCTTTCCTGGTATCTTTTTCGCTTTGTCCTTTTTTGAGGAGCCTGGCCTTGCGTTGGGATATTGTCGACCATCCCGAGGTACGCAAGTTGCAGAAGGCTCCCGTACCGTTATTAGGCGGAGTAGCTATATATCTGGGTGTGATTCTGGCCTCGCTTACAGTACCTTTGTACAAAGAATTTCACTTAGACCTGTTTATCAGTTCAACGCTTATTTTTGTCGTCAGCCTAATTGACGATAAACAAAAACTCTCCGCCAGAGTAAGGATGTTCGTCCAGTTCGCTGCCGCCGCTATCTTGATCTCCAATGGCCTTAGGATAAGTTTTCTGCCAAATACGTTCGTGTTTAATACGCTTGAGGTGCTTATAACGTTTATGTGGATATTGGGCATGACAAACGCCTTTAATTATTTGGATGGCATAGATGGATTATGTTCCGGGCTAGGTATAATTACTTCGTTCTTTTTCTTTGCCATACTTTTTTCAACGGGCCAGAAAGACCTGATGTTCTTGCCTGTGGCTGTTATGGGCGCCTGCCTGGGATTCTTACCGCATAACCTGCGCAACAAAAAGATGTTTATGGGCGATGCAGGAAGTATGTTCATAGGGTTTACGGTCTCGGCTTTTGCCCTTTTGGGCAGTTGGGCTTCCAATGACATTATCAAGATATCCATACCTATACTTATACTAGGCGTTCCTATTTTTGACATGACTTTCACGACGATAATGAGATATAAGGAAAAAAAGATAAAGAACATTGTTCAGTGGCTTGAGTATGCCGGCCGCGACCATTTTCATCATTATCTTATGGATCTGGGGCTTAGGTCCAGGGGAGCCGTATATTTTATTTTAGCCGTAAGTGTTTCCATGGGGTTAAGCGCTTTGATAATCGCGAATTCTGACAGGCCGATATACGCTTTTTTGACCATGCTTAAAAGCGCTATAATGTTTGGGCTTATCAGTGTGCTTATGGTCTTGGGCCGTCGCAGGCATAAAGAGGCCCAGGTTAAGGAGAGGATGGGGATATAATAATATTTGTATTTTTCCGCAATAGGAATAGAATAAAAGAAAGGGAGGTGATACGATGTTAGCTAAGATCATATTACTCATTGGTGTGGTTAGCCTGGTGGTCGGTGTGGTCTCCAGATTTATGGTGGTTCCCGTACCTCCGATCGGATTAGAAGCGAAAGCACTTTTGAATTTTGCCAACTCATGTTTTCTTCTCTCGATTGCTTTAGCTCTTGTGCAGTGTAAAAAATAAACGCTCTTTGTCGCAGAAAGCGACACACCGGCCACTCCTATTAGGCCGGGTGTTGTAAAATTAGTTAGGCTGGAGGCATTGAAATAATACTGGAATAATGGTATATTTACTATCAGAAGACAGGGAAATTGAAGACGAAAGGGCAAACCATAGGGAAACCTTGGGGCGCAAAGCTGTGCACCCGCAAATAAATATTTGCGGGCAGGCAAGTTGCCGAAATTAGAGATTATAGATCTCAGGCAAGTGCCTGAGATTTTTTTTCGCCTAAAGCTAAAGTGCCAGGCACAATGATAAAAGTGCCAGGCAGGATGAAAGAAAAGATGCCAAGAGCGCCAAGAATACAGTTAGAAGGAGCACTTTATTACGTGACAACAAAAGGCATACAAGGCATGAATCTTTTTGGGGATAAAATGGATTATCTCATGTACGAAGAACTTTTGGGCAAATATAAGAACCAGCTTGGTTTTAAATTATTTGCTTTTGCCCTATTGCCCGCGCACATACATCTTTTAGTAGAGACTAAACCTGAAATTTCTTTATCTGAGATCATGCACAACATCACTTCAGCATATACCAAGTATTTCAATAAGAAATATAACCGCCAGGGGCATCTCTTTCGCGGCAGGTTTAGGGCTTGTGTTATTGAAAAAGAGCCGTATCTTTTGCGCCTTACGCGCCATATCCATTTAAACCACAAAAGGCTCAATCTTACCAATGAAGCCGGTGACCCTTATTCTACTTATCCGTATTACCTTAATAATGGGATTCAAGGCAGCGTACCAGGCCTTGACATCACATCAGAGGTAGCTGAGGCTTTGTCGTATTTATCCGGAAAGAATTATGAGGATTACCTAAAGGAAGAAACTTCTGAGGAAGGTGAGAAACTTCATAATGACCTGCATCAGAGCTTATTTTTAGGTTCACCTGATTTTGGAAAAAGAATAAAAGATACTATGACAAGAGAGGCTCTGAAGGCAAGCGAAGAAGTAGCGCGCGTTAGGGTCAGGACTTTTATGGGCCCGGCTATTTCAGGTATTGTGCTTGTCGCTTTGATCGCGGCAGCGCTTGTATATGTTCAGACAATAAACAAAAAGGCCGCTGTCATACCGGTTCCTAAGGAAGAAATGAGCGTTCCTATGACTGAGGAGCCACAGGCTATTGATGCTGTAGCCGTGGGCCTTGATGCGACAATATGGCATGTTAAATTTGTCGCAGGGACTCCTTTTCAGTCAATTGACGTCATAACTTTTAAGGATGGTAAGATGACATCGGAGAATATGGCATTGAACGGATATGCCACATCTAACTATCTGGTTGCTAAGGATGATAGCCGCCTGAGTTGGGAGACTATGCAGACTTCAAAAACAGGGGTTGCTTTATGGCGCGGCGAAGTTGATGGTTCAACTATGAAGGGCGTATTAAGCCTGCGGCCTAAAGACGGAAAGCCACAGGATTTTTCCTTTGTGAGCTTGAAGTATCAGAAGTCAGTTATCAGTAAACAGTGAACGGGGGAGTTATGAAGAAATGGCCGGTATTAGCTAATGCTTTAGTCATCATAATATTGCTTACCTTTATATCTATTGCCGGAGCGCAGGAACAGGCACAAGAAGCCGGCGCAGTTGATGAAGATCAGTCTACTGTGGAGATAGTCAGCGGGGAAGTCACGGAGATAGGTAAAGACTATATCTCGGTTGTTTATAACAGGGATTTTGACGCAGGGGTAGAATATGAAATCATGATCCCCTTAGATAACGATACAGGGTTAAAGCATAAGGCAAGTTTAAGTGAGATTAAAAAAGGAGATTTGGTAAGCGTGGAATATTTAAAATCTTCCAAAGGGAAGCTGAAAGCCAAAACTGTAAATTTTGTACAGGCCAGTGTTGATGCTCTAGCTTCAAAGACTTCAGATGATGATTCTGGCGGCGTTCCGCAGCAGTAAAAATATTTTCGGGAGGTATTATGAAAAAGATTAAAAAGTTCGGTGAGCGTGTTCTGGCACCGCACATATTGTTACTAAGCATCTTGTTTCTGATGCTTTTGTCTTTTTCTGATGCCTATGCATTTCAGATAAAGAGAGTCTTGCATGGCAGTGTCGCTTTCACAGGCAATGATGCCGTTGTCTTGGTTGATCTAACGAGCAACGCGAATTGGAATAATACGACACTGGACTTGACAAAGTCTGTGTTACTTTTTTCTTATACTGAGAATATAAATAGTCCCCAGGACGAATTTTGGGGAGGCAAATTTGACGATAATAAGACTCTTGTGTTTTCCCGCGGCATAGCTGCGACAGCAGGGAATATTGAATATGAGGTCATAGAATTTGTCTCAGGTGTTAAGGTCCTGCAAGGCAGTACATCATTGTCAAGCGATACGACGTTGGGTAAGAGCAAGGTATTGACATTATCCGATAATTTTACTCAGGCTAATTCGCTAGTTATATCAAGCGGCGTTACCATGGCTTATAAGGTCCAAGGCGGTAACGCTAGTAATAGTGATGAGGCTCTAACCGTTACCATGGAATTGACTGCGGCAAATCAGGTGACGTTTACGCGCGAAGAGACGAATAGTTGGGCTATGCAGATGTTTTTTCAGGTTGTCCAGTTTGACTCTGATGTTTCTGTCCAGCATAATTCTTTGACAATGACCACAAGCGATCCTCTTGCCAAAACCGATTCTATAAACGTAACAGATGCTTCTAAGGCTTTCCTTGTTTTTACGAGAAGAGGTGGAACTGCGACAGCAGGTGTTGAAGGCGACTTTGCCGTCAGAGGAGAAGTGACCAATAATTCAACTCTGACTTTTACGCGCGGCGACAGAAGTAAGGATTCAGTTTATATTGTTTGGTATTTAGCCGATATGGGCGCAGTGAGTTCAGTCGCTACTGTTGCAAGAAACGTTACGCAAGTTACTGTAAACTACCCGACGGTTGTGACTACGCCTGCTTTCACAGCAATAGATCTAAACCGTAGTTTCAACATTTTTTCTGTTTCTACGAACAACACTACAGCTATAGGTATACCCGATATATTCATTAAAGCAAAGTATGCATCGACAACTCAACTTGAGCTGGCGCGTGAATCTAGTTCTGCCGGTACCGTAACTTCTGATGTGGCCTGGCAGGCTATACAGCTACCTTCTGTTAATATTGTTTCACCCAATGGCGGCACTGGCCCTAGCTATGCGGATCGAGAAGTCTGGACCATTGGCGGCAATGGTACGATTACGTGGAATTATGCTGATTCTGCTCGTGGGCATACTGTTAAGTTGCAGGTTTCTGTTAACGGAGGTAATGATTGGGTAGATATTCCGGGTGCGGAAAGCATAATGTTAAATAGCGGCAGTAATACCGGTAGCTTCGCGTGGAATAATATACCGGCAACAGTCAGTTCAACTAATCTTATAGGGGTGCAGGCAAGGGTCAAGGTCATAGACAATAATGATACGGCCCAATATGACATTACAAATAATAACTTTGTTATTGATCCTACATTAACGATCGTTCAGCCGTTAAATACATGGAAGATAGGTGAGCAAAAAGATATAGTCTGGGATTATACAGGTGATCTTACAGGTAAAACTGTCACTATTAAACTCGCTGTTGATGGTTCAAATTATGCCCATACAATTGCTACAAATACATCAGTAGGCGCTGCAGGTTCAGGAAGTTATACCTGGACTATACCGTCTGTGACAACAGAAGCCACACCAAAAAATCCGATAGGCGCTACAAATAAGATAAAGATAGTTTATGACGACGATACATTGCCGCCCTATACGACTGTCACCAGTGCAAGCTCAACCTTTACATTAAAAGGCCAGATCTCTAATGTCAGCCCTACAGCTGCTGATGAGACGTGGCTATTGGGCACTACACATACAATAGGCTGGAACAAAAAAGGCTATCTTGACGGTGGCACAGCAGATAGCGCGGGAATGGTAAAGATATATTATTCCAATGACAGCGGCGCCACGTATACTGAGATCCAGGAATCTAATCCGTCTCCGCCGCCTACCTATATTGCTTTAGGCAATATTGATGCAGGTACGGACGCAGCCGGCGGTTCTTATGATTGGACATTACCGAATGATCTGGCGACTACGCTTGGAGGAAAGGTCTCTAAGATAAAAGTCGTCCAGACTGTGGCTAATGACGCGGCTGTTTATGCGGAGAGCGTCAAAAATATCACAGTGGCGTCTTCTCTTAGTAGTAATACGCCTGATGTAGGCGACTCGGCCATATGGCGCTACGGCGAATCGCATAACATTTGTTGGACACCGCATGGCAGTTTAGGCACAGTAGTCATTAAATACAAAAAAGCGTCTGGTTCATGGTCTACGCCCGCGGATGTGACATATTTGCCAGGAGCAGGGCCTTCGGATAATTTGAGCGCAGGGGTTGCTGAGGTCAAGCAGTCTAAATCATGGCAGGTCGCGGCACCCTTAGGTTATGATACAAACGGCAACCTTGACCCTGTGACATTCCGTGTCGCTAAAAACGGCGCGGAAGATACAGTATATAGCGATTCTTCCGCCATTGACCTTAAGGCTTCTATTGTTGTCAATCCTCCTGCTGCAAGTGATGTAGTAAAGGTAACGCACGGAGGTGGCGGTATAAAGAAGACTATTACCTGGAGCGTTAATGGCGGGGCAAGCGCTATCCCTGGTAAGGTCGTTATCAGCCTTTCATCTAATGACGGTTCAAGTTACCCTGTAGACCTTACATCAAATTCCGTTGATATAGGAAGCGGCGGTAATTACCAGTGGACAGTGTTACCCGCGCATATAGGTGTTAATAAAGTAAAAGTATCTTTGTATGGAGATACTGATAAAACAGATGGCACCACAGGAATATCAGGCAGCTTTACTACTATTCCATACTTAGCTTTGACGTATCCTAATCAGGCTGGATTGCCGGCAGTGAATGTTAATTCCGTGCTTTATATAAAATGGACGCCTGACCCTTCAGGACACCCTCCTAATTTTGATACAGTTGACATAAAATACGATACAAACAGTGGAAAAGGCGCTAACGGCATACCTGGGGATGCGGATGATTACACAGGCACTGTGACGCCCGCGTCAATTGATTCTGATAACGTGCCGGTAGGCGAATCGGAGATAGGATATAAGTGGACTGTCCCTGATGTGCCGGGTATTGTCGGCGATAAATTGCGCATTAAGGTGTATCAGACAGGAAAGGCCGATCAGGTTTATTCAGCGGGAGATTATGATATTGCCATAGTCGGGACTTTGTCGATCAAGGGCGAGTCTAATGGCGGAGCCTACGTGTGGAAGATAGGAGAGACTAGTCACAAAATTGAATGGGATGTTGTTGGAGACCTTGGCAATGTTGATATTTTATACGCGCTTGACGGCGATCAGGCTGAGCCGACGTATGTTCCTATCGCTGAGCTCGCGAATACTCCTTCAAGCCAGGGTTTCGCGCAATGGAATCCCATACCTGATACTGCTATCGGCGATGTTGACAAGATAGATAAGATAAAATTCAAGGTCCAGACAGATAACGGCCTTATATCTGATGTTTCGCAGAACACGCTGACTATCCAGAAAAGATATACAGGCATTTCCGTGGTTTTTCCTGTTCTGTATGTAGGCGATCAGGGTGTGGATGTAAGTAATATTGATTGGTTCACCAAGGGCTGCACGTCTCCGCCGACGAGCATAAAGGTCTGCCTTGCCTATGATACAAATAGCGGCAAAGGCGCTGATAATACGCCTGATACATCGGATGATTTTCCTAACGATATAGTTGCATGCGCTACAGGAACCCCTGATGTAACCGGTTATTCGTTGTGGGAGGTGCCGCCTGCTATCGGCAATAAAGTGCGCGTGCGAGTAAAATCAGCGGCATTCCCTGGTGATGTTTACGCGGATTCGGCAGATTTTACTATTAATGGAAAGATCATCGCGGTTTATCCAAGGGCAACGGATCAGGCAGGGAAAGATACTCTTGTAGTCGGTGATGCCGTTGCTAGCCCTGGTATACAGTTTACGAAAAAAGGCCCTATAGGATATCTAAAAATAGAGTATTTGCATTATGGAGGAGGTACATGGAATTCGACGCTTATTACGCCTGGCCCTGTGCCTGGGCCTGAGGGCACTGACGAGGCTACATCTTTGCCATGGGCCTGGGAAGAGATAGTTTCAAACAGCTATCAGGATTCTTTAGGGTACAGCGTTATTGACCTTGGAGGAACGCAGTATAGTAAATTTAAATTTACCGCTTTGGCCGTAGGACTGCCTGAACCTATTGTTGTTGAATCAAAGCCTTTCCAGGTCAGAGGTAAGATCTATAACGTCACTCCGACTAATGGCCAGGAATTTGTCATGGGATCAGTGCCTACCTCAGACTATTACATTAAATGGGATACTAAGGGAGATGTGGGTAACGTTAGGGTGCGCCTGGATTATAAGGGCGGCCGTGGCGATGATAATCTACCCAATACAGGTGATGAATTCCTGTATACGGTTTCTTGTTCAAATGTCGAATGCGGCGGTCCTCAGAACGCGGAGAGCGTGCCTTACGCTTTAGGCTTGACTGGCCTTGTCTGGACAGTCCCAAATCTGGAGACTGCAGAGGCGCAGATAAGAGTTGAAAGTATTGATAATCATGCTGCATTAGCTGATGTGGACATGCGTACTTATTTTGCATCTACGAATATCCGCTTTAAAGGCGGTATAACAAATGTCACCCCAACCGGAGCGCAGACTCCTTTCTGGAAGGCAGGCCAGGCAAAGTCAATAAATTGGTCTGTAACGGGAAGCGTTCCTAAAGTCAACATAGTCCTGTCTTACGATAATGACGGCGGCCCGATCTATGACAATGATGTCACTATCTACACGTCTGATCATATCAATCCTACTCCTAAGCCGTGTCCGTGGACAATTCCTGATACTGTGGTCACAGAACACGCCATAGTGACAGTTACGTCTGATACTGACCCTACCACAACTGCAAGTTCCCTCGCGGAATTTAAGATAAAGCCGGTCATACATTTGACAGCGCCTGATGATAATGCCATTCCTTTTGTGGTTGGCGCTCAGCATGATATTAAATGGGATGCGCCCGTAGGAACATGTCCGTTCTTGAAAATAAAGATATCAACTGACGGCGGAGCGACTTGGACAGCCTTTAACGACCCCAATCCTCCTACGCTTGCTGCAAAAGGCGGACTTGTTGCTGAGAACATTGATTCAGCAGCAGCCGGCAGGACGTATCCGTGGAATGTTACGGATACAATGACCAAGCAAGGTGTCATACGTATTTATAAACAGAATGATGAAGAAAGCTATGATGACTCTGATTCAAACTTCTATGTTAAGGGCGCTTTGACGAATGTATTTGTCAAAGTAAATCTCGCTGACCCTGACCCTGGTACGCCTATAGACTTGCCTTCAGGAATTGATAGGTATATTACATTTAATTTCAAAGGCACGATGGGAAGTGTTGATATTTACTACACGATCAACGGCGACGCGCTTCCTAATCCTACTTGGCAATTGTGCAAAGATCCCGCAAATCAGGACGCAGTAGGCATACCTGTAGTTGGCGGAAACGGAAGCGGCTCGTTCCTATGGCGCGTTCCTTCAACACCGTCTTCTAAAGTGCAGGTCAAGGTGGTCAATACCCCTGATGTGCGCTGGCCGGATACTAGCGGGATCTCAAGCGGTTATAATAGTATAGTTGGAAGTATTTCAGAGGTTCAGGTTGTGCCTGACGCTAACGGTACGATCCTGGAGGTTTCAGGAAGTAAGACCATAAAGTGGAAACCAATGGGCGGCGTAAACTCTTTTGACATTCAGTATAAACACGGAACTTCTTCATACTTTACAATAGCCTCCGGCATCGCTGGTTCTCCCGATGGTGATTATTTGACGTGGCCTTGGAATAATATTCCTGCTATAGACGGAAATTCGCAGAATATAATTTCTGACAGTGTGTACTTCCGCGTCATGGATTCCGATCCGCTTATGTCAGGAAAGGTCAATGCTGAGTCTGCGTCTGCCTATATTTTAAAAGGAAAATTAAGTCTGCTTATTCCTGATGACGGCTCTCAGATCTGGACCCTAGGCACTGATTATAACCAGGATAATGTAAAAGGCGGCCGCATTAGATGGAATAAACAGGGTAATATAGGTAATTTAAAGATCTTATATTCACCGGCAGGAATTTTCGGAGCTGATACCCTGACAGTTGCGGCAAGCCAGGCACCGGGAGCTGACGGAGATAACCAGATAGTCTGGCCAGCTGGTATTGTCGGTGTAAACAGAAGGGTGTCCGAGACAGGCCGTATTAAGATCATCGCAATGGAGGGCGTGCAGGACTTAGAGCTTGCTGTGCAATCAACTCAGGCTTTTAAAGTCAGGCCTTCCATTTTAAGTTTTATTTCTCCTGCTCAGGATGCTTTGTGGAACGTGACAGATCCTGCTACATCTAAAGATATAAGGTGGAATGCTAATAGCGGATATAAGGCTGACGGCGTATCGTGGCCAAAGGCCATCGTGGCATACAGCGTAGGAGGTTCTTATACGACTTTTACAGGTGGCGGCAATCTAGATTGCCAGAATGGCGAGAACGTGTTCCCAGTTGATGTCCCGAATGAAAAGTACGGGAGCGCGACAATAAAAGTTTCTTTCGCGGATTATCCGGATGAAGTTAACCTGGCCTCAAGCACATTTAAAATATATCCTTTGATGGTAGTCTCTGAGCCTTTGACTGTATCTGCCATAGAAGTCGGCTCTAACAATCCAAACTTCATCAAATGGTCATTAAACGGTTCAAGTAAGATAGCGCAGGTCAATATCTACTATGATATTGACGGCGGTTCAGGCGGCTATCCTGTGCTGCAGAAGATCAATGCGGCTCCTGTTGACGCGGCGCTATTACAGTATGCATGGGATTCTGTTCCATCAGGCGCTGTCTCAAATACCGTAAGGATAAAGGTCCAGGATGTAGACGATGCGACTGGCGCTTATTACTCTGAATCTCCTGCTTCCGGCTGCAAAGTCACAGGAAAACTAACCCTGACACAGCCTGACGGAACACCTTGGCTGATCAAGAATAATACATACAGTATTGTTGCGTCAGCAACTGCTGTTGCTAATGTCAGCGCTTATTATAAGGTAGGCGCGGGCAGCTATGTTTCCATAGGTTCAGCCGCCGTCTCAGGCGGCACAGCTACTATTCCCTGGAATAATCCGACAACTCCGGATGCGGTCTCTAACTCAGTTGAAGTAAAAGTCATTAAGACCGGCGAGGACCCAACAACAGCACTTGTTCATGCAGAACGCACCATTAAGCTTTTTGAAGAGTTTACGAATATATCTATTGATAATGGCCCGGTATTTAATGCCGGTACCTCTACTAATATTAATTGGACAAAATTAGGCCAATCCTCTAATGAAAATATTTATCTATCAGTAGATAACGGCAATACCTGGACGTATAATTCAGGTAACCCTATAAGGACGACCTCAGACCCTACTGTTCTTTCTATATCTTGGACCATACCCAGCGACGTATCAAGCACTCAGTGTAAACTTAAAGTCGCAAGCGCGGTAGACCCTGTGAATAACTTTGTCATTTATGGCCCATTCACTATCCGCAATACCTTAAGTGTTACATCTCCTGGCGCCGTAACGCCGCCCATTATCGTAGGCGATGACGTAAATAATGACCTGGTTGTAAAGTGGTCTTACACAGGCCCTGCGCAGCGCGGCGAACCTTTGACGGATATCAAAGTTAAAATAGAATACTCGGCCACTAATGATTTCGTGACACCTGGAGCTTATTCTGTTATTGCAAATGATATTAATTTAGACGATGCAGCTGATACCTACGGCGCGAATACCGGTTACTTTAATTGGAATAACATACCTACAGATACTGCTTTAGGTACAGCAGGAAAGATAAAAGTAACTGATAATGGAATGGCTGGCGCTGTTGCCGCGACAAGCACGTCTTTGGGTAACCTTGAGATAAGAGGCGGACTTGTTATGGCTGATGTTGTAGGCGCGCCTCTTAAGGTCGGTGACCACTATGGCCTGACATGGTCAAAAACAGGTTCTATGTCACAGGTAAACCTTTATTATTGGAAGAATAGCGCCTGGGTGCCATTCGCTGCAAACCCGGTATCAGCTACCCCGCCTTATGACTGGACAATAGATGACGTTGTCGCGAATAACGTCAGGATCAAAATAGAGCAAGTCGGCAACATTAACGTCTCTCATGCAAACAACAATTTTGAAGTCATTGGCAAGATAACAATAGGCAGGCCTACTAATGTGGCTGACGGCACTATATGGGAGGTAGGGCAAGTCACGCCTGTTACTGTAGAATGGACGCCCACTGGAACATATGCCGCGGTTAAAGTCCAGGGTTCACGCAATGGCTTCTTTGATGAGAACGAGGTATTTGATGTTAAAGAGGTGTCTGCAGGCGCAACCGGCGTGCCTCAATCAACTACATTCGCAGTACCTGACCAGGTATCAACTTCTTTAAATAACATAAAAATACGCGTAATAGACCGTGACAGGCCGGTTGTCAAGGCGACATCAACTGATGCCTTTACTATTAAAGGTAAGCTGACTATAACAACACCTGCTGTTACTTGGTATGTTGGCGATGTAAACAACAGGACAATACAGTGGAATGCAATAGGCAAGGTCGGTAATGTAAAACTTGAGTATTTTGATGGCACAATACTTCGCGAAGTCATAGCATCCACTGCAACAGGGGCGGACGGCTCTGGCGCGGGTTCGTATACATGGCCTTTGGTAGGCGATGCCAAAGGTAACAATTGCTATTTGAAAGCCACTGCTATCAATAATCCTACGGCAGACGTCTTGATCGCAAGTAATACGTTTTCCATCTATCCGAAATTAACTGTCTCTGAACCTCTGGTTGTTTCTGCCATTGAGGTCGGCTCCTCTAATCCAAACTTTATTAAATGGTCCTTGAATGGCTCAAGTAAGATAGCGCAGGTCAATATCTATTATGATATTGACGGCGGTTCAGGCGGATACCCTGTAGGTCAAAAGATCAACGGCAGTCCTGTTGACGCTACGTTATTGCAGTACGCATGGAACTCAGTGCCTACTGGCGCTGTATCCAACACCTTGCGTATTAAAGTCCAGGACGTAGATGATGCGACAGCTATTTACTATGCAGAATCCCCTGATCCGGGTTGTCAGGTGATAGGTAAGATATCTTCAGCGGTTATCAGCGGAGGCACACCTGTATATATAAGTAAAACAGGAATATATTCTGTTGATTGCGCGGCAAGCGGTGTCTCAAAGGTCAGCGCGTATTATTCTTTGTCCAACGGCGCGGCAGGGACTTATGTTGCAATAGGCTCGGCTGATGTCGTCGCAGGTAACGCAAGCATACCATGGAACACTACGGATACTGTTTCAAATACAGTCATGGTCAAAGTGGTGAAGTTCGGCGAGGCTGTAGATACGGCAGTTGTCCATAAGGAGATACCTCAATTTGCGCTGTTTGAAGAGTTCACCAATATCGCAGTTGAGAACGGCCCGTCTTTCTCAGCCAATGATTCTACGAACATATCCTGGGATTCATTAGGTTCTTCTTTGACAAAGGTCAAACTATTCCTTTCTACGGATAACGGAGACACGTTCCCTGTCCGCATCGGAGGAGGTTCGGCAACATATGATAATAATCAGGGTGGAACTGTGCCATGGGCGATACCTACTGATGTGCGCTCTACACAGTGCAAGATAAAGGTAGAGAGCGATATTAATGACCAGAACATTGCTGTAATGGGAACCGCGTTCCTTATTAAGAACAGAATAACAGTGACTAATCCTACGACAGGTACACCTGCGTGGAGCGTAGGTAACGCTTCGCCATATACTATCCAATGGTCTTATGAGGGCCCTAGCACTACTACTGTCAAGATAGAATATTCAACTAACGGAGATGCAGGCCCATTCGTGTTATTGCCAGGTGTCCCTGGGGCAGCCAGCGTTGGCATAGGCGCAGGCGGAGGGGGCACATTTGACTGGT
>Ga0082335_1001512_pt1 | contig 48692 bp, 35 predicted proteins | sample Subgrocontami58m_FD_72375 | JGI IMG/M metagenome (GOLD analysis project Ga0082335, IMG submission 72375) | Subsurface groundwater microbial communities from S. Glens Falls, New York, USA - GMW37 contaminated, 5.8 m (SPADES assembly) (version 2) ... | reverse complement strand
GAAGAGGCGCCCCGGGGAAAACAGTTTCGGGGGGGGGGGGGGGGCGGGGGGTTTGGGCGGCCCCGACACCCCCCCCCCCCGCGAGCCGCGGCCGCCGGCGACCCCCCCGCCACAGCAACCGGACATCGTCGTGCTCGCCGAGGGCGGCAGAGGCTTCCGCGGCACGGCGGACGCCTGGCCCAGGGCTGAGTTGGCCGGCGCGAAGTGGATCGTCCTCAAGGCAACGGCGCCCGCGGGTGAAGGTCTGCTGTGGGAACACCTGACCTCCATCCACCGCGACCGACTCGTGGTCGTCGTCTCGGCAAGCGAGCTCCGCGAATCTCCCGCGCGGTTGAGCGCCGGTCTCTCCTGGGAAGAGACGATTCAGAACCTGCTGCACGAACTGCGGCCCGACGGCCGGTTGGGTGCGCTCACACGATGCCGTCATCTCGTTGTGACGTTCGAGATGGAGGGAGCGCTCTGGTTTGACCTGGCCCGCGGCGGGGACGCTGCAGGTCTGCGCGGCGACGCGCGCGTCCATTTCGTTCATGACGCGCCGGTGATTGAGGGCGATCGCGCACACGGCGTGGAGGGAACCGGCATCGGGTTTCAGTCGTGCATGGCGGCGGCGGTCGCGCGGCAGCTGACGCGCGACACGCCGGATCTTCCCGCGGCACTCGAGGCCGGACTCGCGGCCATGCGCGACCTGCTCGAGAAAGGTCACGGTCCGGCCGCTGAAGTGCCGAGCGGCTTTCCGGGCGCAAGGCTCGCGCGCGTGATCGAGAAGGCGCAGTACGTGTACTCGCGTGCGATCTTCTCGGCCAGTACTCCGGCCGGCAAGTCGTGGAGGGTGGTCCAGCAATCGCAGCGCAAGGAAGAACCCGTCCACGGATTGGCGCGGCTGGTGCTGCTCAGAGGCGCGGTCGCGCTGGCGAACGTCCCGCACCTGCGCGTCGGGAACTTCCTGACCGCCGACCGCCGGGAGATCGAGGCGCTGCGGTCGCTCGTGCAGATCATGCGCCGGTACCAGCACAATGACGCGGGCAAGAAGCCGCTTTCGATCGGTGTCTTCGGACCGCCGGGCGCCGGCAAATCGTTTGCGGTGCGCGAGCTGGCGAACCACGTCATCGGCGGCAGCGGCTGGATGGAGTTCAACCTGTCGCAGTTCAATTCGGCTGGCGACCTGATCGGCGCGTTTCATCAGGTTCGCGATCAGGTCCTCCAGGGCAAGCTGCCCGTGGTGTTCTTCGACGAGTTCGACGCGCAGAGCTATCGCTGGCTCGCGCCGCTGCTGGCGCCGATGCAGGATGGCCGCTTCCAGGATGGCCAGATCACGCACACGCTGGGCAAGTCCATCTTCGTGTTCGCCGGCGGTACGAGCTGGACGTTCGAGACTTTCGGCCCACCAGAGCCGAGCACAAGTCAGGAGGATTCGCCTGCCCGGCGCGACTTCCGCCTCGCCAAGGGACCGGACTTCAAGAGTCGGTTCGACGGGTTTCTGAATGTCGTCGGTCCCAATCGGCGGACGAATGCCGCTTCATCGGCGGTCGACGCGAACGACATCTACTTCCCCTTGCGCCGCGCGCTGATGATCCGCGCCGAGCTGCGGTGCGCGGTCGACGAGAAGCTGGACATCGACGAAGGCCTCGTCCACGCGCTGCTCTCGGTCGAGTGTTACAAACACGGGGCGCGTTCTCTCGGGAAGATCCTGCAGCCCTTCTCGGCCGCGCGCCCCGGTCCGCTGCGGCGGTCGCTGCTGGCGCCGGATGCACAGCTCGATATGCACGTCGATGCGGGAACGTTCATGAGGCTGTGCGACGAAGCACCGCTCCCGCCGTACGAGCCTGGCGATCCGCTGACGCAGCGGCAGGTCGGCGCGATCGCGCCGGCCATCCACGAAACATGGAGGACGCTCGGACGCAAGACGGGTTGGCTGAAGAAAGAGAGCGACAAGGATTTTGCCGACCTCTCGGACTTTCTCAAGGACTCCAATCGCGCCGCCGCGGAGCGCATGCTCGAGAATCTCGGCCTGGTGAACCTGCGTCTGGCCGAGGGGGTGGCGACAGCCGCCGAGGAGGAGTTCATCAGGGCCCAGCTCGAATACGCGCTCGAAACGCTGGCGGAAGCGGAGCACGACGGGTGGACGGAGTGGCATCTGGCACGCGGCTGGCGATATGCCCCCAGCCGCGACGACGAGAACCGCTTGCACCCGTGCCTGCTGCCCTTCAGGCAACTGCCGAAGGTGGATGTGGACAAGGACCGCGATGCTGTCCGGCACTACCCCGACTTCGCGCGCGCGGCGGGGATGAAGATCGTGTTCGCGGATGCAGTGAGTTGACTGCGCACCATGTCCACACCAAGCGGGAACGATCGTGTCCTCAGCGCCTCGCCGACTCGGTTGCGCGTGGGTTGCGGCATCTCGCAATCGCGAAAACATGGCTAACAACTTTGGCGTATGGCGCCCCCGGCCCATCTTTGTCACCAGCACGTTCCGGGACATGCACGCGGAACGTGACTATCTGCGCACGCGGGTGTTTCCTGAGCTAGCCGAGCGGCTACGGCAGCGGCGGTGTCACCTGGAACCTGTCGATCTACGATGGGGCGTCGAAACGGCGAGCGACGAGCAACAACAAGCCAAAGAGCTGCTGGTGCTGAAAGTGTGCCTGGCCGAAGTGCGGCGCAGCCGCCCATTCCTGGTCGGGCTGCTCGGCGACCGATATGGCTGGGTCCCGCCCGCCGAACGTGTTCGGGCGGCTGCTCGCGAAGCAGGCCTCGGCGCCGAGGTGGGGGCGCGCAGCGTGACGGATCTCGAGATTGATTTTGGCGTTCTTGCCAGCGCCGAGCAGCAGCAGCGCTGCCGGTTCTACTTTCGCGATCCCCTGCCGTACGACCTGATGGGGTCGAGCGCGGCTGTGTACTCGGACGCGCACGATTCCGAGGCTGGCGGTGCGGGGCGGCTGGCGGCGCTGAAGCAACGCATCAAGGATTCCCTGCCAGCTGAGCGAGTGCGGCCGTATCACGCCGAGTGGGATCCGGTTACGCAATCTGTGACGGGACTCGAGACGTTCGGCAGCATCGTGCTGGAAGATCTCTGGGCCGACCTTGATGCCGAGACGCGAGGTCAGGCTAACGACATCCTGCGCTCATCGTGGTCCGACACCGAACGATGGACGCTCGAGCAGTTCGTCGAGGATGGTGCGCGCAGCTTCATTGGCCGCGACGCGATCCTCGCTGACCTGCACATGCTGGCTACATCGACCGCCGGAGCCGTGTGGGCCGCGTGCGTCACCGGTCCGGCCGGCGCCGGCAAGAGCGCTCTATTTGCTCAGTTGGTTCGGCAGCTGCAGGGCGCTGATGTCCTCCTCCTGGCGCATGCCGCCGGAATCAGCCCGCGATCGACCCAGGTCGACGCGATGTTGCGTCGATGGACCGAGGAGCTTTCGACAGCCACGGGTACGACATCGCCGGTCAGCGACAGCACTCCCTCGATCGACGTCGAAAGCGCATTCCAGAGCATGCTGGCCCACGCCAGCGCGCGACGGCGTGTTGTCCTGATCGTCGATGCGTTGGATCAGTTCGAATCGACCGTTCGGGCGCAGCACCTCACGTGGCTGCCGCAGGCGTGGCCGGCGAACGCGCGTCTGATTACCACCGCGATTCCCGGCACTGCGTCCAGCGCGCTGGCTCAACGTGACGGCGTCAGGGTTCAACCGCTGTCTGCGCTCGACGAAACGGAAGGCGCTGCCATCGCGCGCGCGATCTGCCAGCGATATCACCGGACCCTTCCGGCCGACGTGCTCCAGGTCCTTCTTACGAAGCGCGGCGACAACGACGGGCTGGCGGCGGGCAATCCGCTCTGGCTCGAACTTGCTGTGGAGGAGTTGAACCTGCTTGGAGGTGACGACTTCACCCGCGCTGATCGCGAATTCGAAGGCACGGCCGAAGAGCGGCTGAATCGCCTCCTCGTGACGGAGATGCAGCGCATGCCCGGCGGCGTGCCCGCGTTGTACGACTGGATGCTGAGCCGCGCCGAGCACCCGACGGACCGAGCCTGGACCGCGGCGTGGGCGCTGTCGCTCGTCAACCTCATCACCGTCAGCCGGTCCGGATGGCGCGAGAGCGATCTGCGCGTCCTGATGCCACAACTCTCGGGTGAGCATTGGGACGACCTGAAATTCGCCGCGTTGCGGCGGACATTCCGTGCGCACATCGTTCAGCGAGGGTCGCAGGCACAATGGGACTTCTCGCACGCTCAGATGCGTGCCCGGGTGTCGGCGCGCAACCTCGGCGATCCATCCATTCGCCAGCGCCTCCACGCCCTGATCGCCGATCACCTCGAGCAACTCCCGGCCGACGACGCCGCGCGGGAGAGCGAACTGATGTTCCACGTGATCGGCGCTCGTGATGCGCTTCGCGCGGCCCGGCTGTACGGTGACCTCGCTGCTTTTGCCGACGGGCGTGAGCTGCCAGGCGCGACACAAGCGCTGCGCGCACATCTTTTGGCCTCGATGAGCGAGAGCGGCACGGGACCCGGCATCGACTGGCTGTGCTCGATGCTGGATCACGAGGCGCTGGCGCCGCCTGAGCGTGAACTGATCATCCACAGGTGCTTGAAGGAGCTGTACGAGGCGCTCGAGAACGACACGTCCGCAAGATTCAAACTCGGGTTGCTTCGGACGATTCAGGCGAGGCAGGCGACGGGTCCGGCGCAGCTGCTAAACGTTGCGCGGCTCAATCGACGCCTCGGTTCCCTGCTGCTCAAGATGGGCAACCTTTCGGAGGCCACGTCGGCACTCCACGCCGCGGTCGATGCGAGCGAGCGTCTCGTCGCCGTCAATCAGGCGGAGCCGGAGTTTCAGCGCGACCTGGCGGTCAGCGTCAACCTCTTGGGCGACGCGTCGCTGGCCGGCGGAGACGTGTCGCATGCACGCACGAGCTACGAGCAGGCGTTGGCGATCGTGCAGCGGCTTTGCGACCGCGATCCGGACAATCCCGTGTGGCGGGACGACCTGTCCGTCTCGCACGTGAAGGTGGGCGACCTCCTTCTCGGCGAAGGCCACAATACCGCCGCCGCCGACGCGTATCGGCGAGCGCTGCAGATCCGGAAGGGTTTGGCGCACCGCGGCGCGCGCTCACCGGACCAGCTCCTGCGTCAGGTGTGCTCGGTGCAGACCCGAGTCGGCAATGCGTTGCTCGGCGCGGGAGATCCGTCTGGCGCGCTCGCGGAGTACCGCGAGGCCCTCGATGTTGCGAAGGATATCGTGTTCCGCGATCCGGAAAGCCCAGGCCTTCAGCGTGATCTCGCCGTATGCCACTTCCGGTTCGGTACGGCGCTCGAGGCTGTCGGCCAGCCTCGGGACGCGCTGCGCGCACATCAGGAGTCGCTGGATATCCTCACGAGGTTGCGCACGCTGGATCCCGGCAACCTGCTATGGGCGAACGACGCGGCGACGGTCTACAACCAGATGGGGAAACTGCATCTCGGGCAACATCGACTCGCTGAGGCGCTCGAAGCCAATCGACAGGCGCTGGCGATAACCGAGATGCTGTCAGGCGCTGAGCCCGGCAACTTCGAGAGAAAGCGCGAGCTGATTGCTTCGCACAACAACCTTGCGCTCCTGTCTCGATCGGTCGCCGACGAGACGGGATTCTGGCGGCACGTCGACGCGTGTTGGGCTCTGCTCGAATCACTCGATCCAGAGCAGCTATCCTCGGATTTGACGTTCGGTCGACTGCGTCGAGCGATCACCGAGGAACGGGCGATGCGGCTTCGGCAAGAGGTGCCAGCGATCTATAGAGCCGAGCGGCCCGTCCAGGTGGATCGTCCCATGCCTCACCCTGCCGCCGATCCTGAACGCGCGGCGCGCCTCAACATCGAGTATCAGCGAGCGCTGGCAAGGTGGAACGCATTGCCATTCTGGAAGCGGCTCACCACGACCAAGCCCGAACCGCCAGCCGGAATCTAACGGGAGCACGAGCTCTCCGATACAAACCTCACGGAACGGACATTTCGATGTTGCTCGCCGTGTGGCCGCCATCGCGGCTGCACCTAAACACCCTCAGGCCGTCGGGGTCTCCTGCCGCCCATACGTTTCCACCAGGGCAGCGCATCCCAAGCCCGCTGTTCGCGCTCGTAGCGCCTCATCGCTTCATCTGGACCTGGACCTGGACCCTTGTCAACTGCCGCACCGGGCTCCGTGGTTGCGCCGCACTCTGAGCACACCACGGCGACCGACGGAACTTCGTACATTTGCGAAGATCCGCACGCGCGGCACTTCTCCGGCCGCTGGATCACATGCAGCAGTTTGGGGTCGGCCCGTACGAAGAGAATCTCCTGCCCGAGCTTGACACTCGTCAGCTGCTGCGGGGCGTTGATCAACAGGCCACGATAGACAATGCCGCTGCGCCGTCCGAGAACCGTCACCCACATCCGCTCCGGTCGCCGGCCACCCTTGCGGGGGTCACCCTCGAGGAAATCCACTTCCAGGTCGTCCAGGTACTGAGGACTGAAGCGACCTCGCAAATGGGCGTCGTCCCGCCAGCTGGTTTTTCCCGGCAGCCCCCCGATAGCGGGACTGTAGCGCAGCGCGCCAGAACACGTTGGACATCGAGATTGGGCCATCAGCGCCGGATTCGTGAAGGCCGCAGGGTTCAATATGCTTGCGTGCAGGCTGCCGGGTACCTCAAATCTGGTCCCACACCATGCGCATCGGGTCGCTAGAACCCCGCTCGGCGGCTCGCCCGAGCGAACGGCTGTGACGATCGGTGTATCAAGAGGGCGGTTTCGCAGCATCAGAAAGTGCAACTGACCGTTGCGGGTGCCCGCTGCAAACTGTCCGTCGGGGCGCACCGCTGAGAGCGCCGTCACCGGCGCGCCAGCCCAGTATGATCCTACGAACTCTCCCGAGGCGAGATCCCAGATGCGAACGGTTTCATCCTCCCCAGCCGACAGCGCCGTCCTGCCGTCTGCGGTAACCGCTACATCGTGGACACGTCCCACGTGTCCATTCAGCACACGTTCGAGTTCTAGCGTCCGGCCATTCCAGACCGGAACCGTGCCGTCGTCGTACGCTGCAAGAATGAAGCGGCCGTCCGGAGTGACGTTGACGCGCCAAACCGAACCACCGGAGCCGGCGTCGAGATTGGCAAGGCACACGCCCGTCCGCGCATCCCACACGCGCACGTGGTCCACGCTGCCGCCCGACACGATCCTGCTGGAGTCGGGTGTGACCGCAACATCCATGACCCAGTGGCGGTGCCCGGCGAAGATCTCCACCGGGTGGCCGCTCTGAAGGCTCCACATTCGAATCGTGTGATCGCCCGGATCGCCCATGCCATTGGCGCCAGAGACGATGAACCTCTCGTCGCTGCACAGCGCAACGGCGCGAACCGAACCGTGATGTCCGGTAAAGACGCGACGACACTGGCCCGACGCAACATCCCACTCGCGAAGCGTGTTGTCCTCGGCTGCTGAAAAGACGACATCGGGCTCAGGGCCGAACGCGACGTCGTTCACTCGTACCTTCGACATATGGCCGGCGAGCTTCTGCACCGATCGACCGGTCGTGACGTCCCATACGTGAAGGATCGAACCGTCGGCGGCAGACACGCCAATCCCTCCACCGGGGCTCAACGCAACGGCGTGGATCCGCTCGGTTCCGTGGCTCTCGAGCGTGTCCTGACGGGTCCCATGCAGTGCGTCCCAGATGCGAATGGTTCCGTCTTCGCTGCCCGACACGAGCGTGTAGTCGGCAGTGAATCTGACGCACCTCACCTTGGCGCCATGGCCCCTCAGCACACGGATGCACTGACCTGTTTCAGCGTCCCACAGACGGACCGTCAGATCGTCGGCCGCTGAAACGACGATCTCGCCGCCGGGCGTCGATTCCACCCAGCGCACAGCGCCTGTATGGCCCTCAAGCACTCGCAGACACTCGCCAGACGCCGCATCCCAGATGCGGCACGTCCTGTCGCGACTACCGGAAATCACCCTCCGGCCGTCGTCGGTCATCGTCACGGCCATCACTTCGGCAACCGGACCCAGGAAGTTGGCGTCTTCAATCGGGTCGACAACGGGCATCTGGTGTCCCTGCAGGGTCCGTAGAGACGCTCCCGCCGAGAGATCCCACACGCGAACCGTTTCGTCTTCACTCGCGGAGGCGCCCAGCCTGCCGTCGGGCGTGACTGCAACCGCCGTGACACCGCCCCGCGCTGCAGCGGAGAACTGCTCGTTGCGAATTTCGTGAGGTTGGTGACCCTTCATCACGTGTACGCATTCACCAGACTTCAGGTCCCACCAACGGACGGTTTCGTCGCTGCTTCCGCTCAAGGCGAAGCGGCCGTCCGGAGTGACGGCGACGCACGTCACGATCTCGGTGTGCCCGGTCAGGCTGAGAAGCCGCATGCCCGCGACGAGGTCCCAGACGGAAATACCATCACCACCTATCACCGCCGTCGCGCCATCGGGCGTGAGCGCCACACACGCCGCGGGATCACCCGTCAGCGTTCGCACAGCGGCACCGGCATCCAGATCCCATATGCGAACAACCGTGTCTCCTCGCGCCGAGACGGCTGTCCGACCATTCCGGGCGACCGCAAGGGATCTGACCTCGGCGTCGTCGATGAGAGTCCGAGTGCATACCGGACGCAAAGGGACCGCGGGCGGTCTGGGATCGCGGGCGATCCAGGGTCGTTGAAACGTTGTCGCCAGCGACTCGGCGGCCAGTACAACGGCACCTGATGCGGCGTGGTTTCTGGCGATTGGGATGGTGTCGCCTGGCGTCGACGTCAACCTGCTGATGTGCGTCGCGACGAAGTTGGAAAAAGCCTGCACCCGTGCCGTCGAATCGCCTGACCCCGCGCCGCCTTCAGCAGCCGTTGAGACATTCTCGGCCTGGCGCATCAGCGCGACGGCAGCAGGCGGTTCAAGGGACGCGGCAGCGCGATCCTCTGACGGACGCCAGACGGTCCGGGCGTTGGAGTAGTCGGCAAGCAGGTCGACGTTCATCGCGGCTTCGCCCTTCGCCTGGATGAACCGAAGATCGGTGAGCGTCTGCTCAAGTTGTTCATCGAGTCCGCCGCGCGTCTGGTGGTATGGCAGTTCAGACAACTTGCGACGGTTGGGTTGACCACCGTCGCGATCGAGATAGAGCGGCTGTCCACCGAAATAGCGAGCCAACGACCGGTGGCGCTGCCCTTCCGTCGAGCCGGCCAGGTAATCCTCCTGAACGACGAAGCCGAACTGCCGGTGGTAGAAGCTCAACAGCGTCGCGCCATCGATATCGCGGGCCGTCAGGTACGCTTCCAGGTCGAAGGACAGCCGCGACCACACGACGACAGGCAGACGCGTGATGCCGGGCGAGCGCGGTGAACGGCGTCGGAAATCCGCCATGATCTCTTCGTCATCGGACAACAGGTCGAGCAATTCGTCTTCGGATATTCCGTTCTTGGCGGCAGCGATGTAGCCGAGGGCATGCGATACGAGGGCGGCTCCATGATGGGACTCCGAGGAAAGCCGCCGAAATAGATTTCGCAAAACTCCCGGGATGTCCACATCCAGGTCGGCATGCGGCACATGCGAGGGCCAGCGCCGCGCCTCTTCGAATGCCAGCTTCAAGTACAGCGGCAGCCCACTGTGTCGAAAGCGATCCAGCACGTGAGCCCGCTGGTCCGGCTGGAGCGTGCGGCCGGCGTTGTTCAGGAGCACATCCAGCGCCTCGGCGCCTTCCGCGACGGACATCGTTTCGAGCGGGAGGAAGCTGGCAGCTGGAAGTTTCCGGTGGAGGATCGAGAGACAATTCCCGATGGCTGTCGACACGATCAATCGAACGCGATCAGGCAATTCCGTGGGCAGCCATTCAAGCATGTGTCCGTTGTCGAGCGTGGACAACTGATCCAGCGCGTCAATGAAGAGGACGAGCCGCTCGCCTTCCGGCACTTTCGCAAGAAACTCACCAAGTCTGACGGCGAGTTGCTGAGGGTCGGTCGGAATGTCATATTCGGCCGCGACCTCCTCACGGCGTTCTTCCGGTACGCCGCCGATGCGCCGTCGCTTCTGTCCCTCGTAGTTACAGCGCCGGTAGATCTCCTCGCACAGTGTCTGAAGCAGAAAGCGACTATTGGGTGAACCAGGCGTCGTGCCGATGAAGCGCATGACGAGGTGAGTACTGCCCGCAGCGCCGGCGGTGTCCCGGATCGCGCGCGCCATCAAGGCCGACTTGCCACTGCCCGCCGCTCCCCACACGACGAGCGGGTGTCGAGATGCGTCGTGGATGTACTGACCGATCGTCTCCCGGCTTCTGATCCTGCCTGCGAAGACCTCCGTGCGCTCGGCGCAGAACCGCTCATGCGCGGCACGTTCTACCTCGGCGGCATCGACCTTTTCAAGGCGGGCGATTTCTTCCTCGATGATCGCGGAGAGATTCCGATACACGTCCGAGCAAAGCTGCGCGAGATGGGCATCCGAAACCGCACTTCCGGTCCACTCTGCTTCGTAGATGTACGTGGTGCGGGGAAAGCGCTCGCGCAATGTAGTCTTCAGCCAGGCCTGCCGCTGACCGGCGATCACATCGCGGTTACCGTCGGCGTCCAGGTCGACGTATTCCTCCACGCCATCAGATACGGCAATGCCTCTGAGGTCGCGAACAAAACAGAACACATGCTCCGCCGCGTCAGGAACCCGGATCGCGCCGTGAACGATCTCCATTTCCGTCGCTGACGCCACATACTTCAGGCGATCGTCGGCCGTCAGCGACATCGCGTCCGTCGCCCGGTTCAAGATGGCGTGCAGACGGTGCTCGACCGCGCTCCAAAGCTCGGGATCGGCCAGACCTGGCGGCCGGGGCTGAAGGAAGTAGTCTGGAGGTACCGCGTTGTCGTCCCGCCAGTACCAGTTCGCGAGCAGCCGCCGATCATCTTCTTCGACGGCTCGTTGTTCGATCTGTTCGAACTCCCGAGCCGGAATCCTCGTGGGCAGAGGACGCCACCCGTAGCGATCGCCGATCAGCACGATGAAGTTTGGGCGCGGCGAGGTGCGACGGCACCGTTCGATTTCCCCCAGACAGATCTCCATCGTCTGCTGATCGAGCGCCGCTTCTTCGCTGACTCCCCAACGGAGGTCGATGGCCTGAAACCGGCAACCGTGCGATTCGCACAATGCGCGCAGTTTGGGAAACACCTCCTCCTGCAGCGCGTTGCGCTCCATCTTCAGATCGCTGAAGGTTGAACTCACGAAGACGCGAAAAGTCCTGCCGTGTCGCGCCATGACGGTTCACCTCAAACAAGCCGTTGCTGCCGGCATGGGCCTGACCCGCAGCCCGATGAGCGGACCGAAAAAGCGGGTCCCCTCAAGGAATCGGTTAGTTGTGTGACTCACACGTGCAGCCGCACGTCCTGGAAACTCAGCAGCACCCACCACTCGGTGTTCTCCATCGTCATCAACCGCACCGCCTCGTCGGCCACCTCGCGCAGTTCCTCGAGCCGCCGGGCGCGCTGGGCGCGACCGGCCAGCATGCCGAGCACCGTCGCCATCCGCGTGGACCGCTCCTCGATCCGCTCGAACTCGAGCTGCGTGGTGCCGGCGTGGACGGCCGCCGCCCAGACGGGCAGCACGAGCGCGAGAAGCGTGAACCAGGCGTCCGGCCGCAGGATCGGCGCGAGACCTGCTCCCAGCGCATGGCCCACGCGGAACAAATGGAATGTCGCGGCCACCAGCGTCGTCCCGAACAGCGCAAATCCAAGATAGTGACGACGATGGGCAATTCGCGCCTTGGCCGAAGCGGTCCTCGCGTGAAACCCTCGCTGATCCTCCAGCCACGCCTGCGCGACGAAACGTTTGAGCGGCTCGAATGGCAGCGGCTGAAGCCCTCCGGACGCTGTGCGCGCAAGCGCACTCACCGCCCGCGTCAGCCACTGCTGCGGGTTGCGATAGAACGGGAGCGGATTGTCACCCGCGCCTTCCGACGGCGGTCCGCCGACGAGTGTGGTGAAGATCGCCATGCGCAGCCGCTCCGCGAGGTACCGGTCGTGCAGCCACTTCTCGTGCCACGCCTCCCGCCGTCCGTACCACCAGAGGGCCAGGACGGCGACCATCGCCGCGACCTCGAACGCGATCACCCACGACTGTGCCGGCCAGAAGAGCACCTGCGCCACGGCCACCGTGACGCCACTCGCCGCGAGATAGAGGATGCCCGTGATCAACCGGGTGTGGCGGCGCTGATAGAAGATCGCCAGCTCGTCGGCGCGGACGAATTGCGGCACGAACAGTCGAAGCAGCGGCTCGATGGCTGCCGGTGGCAGGCCTGATGCGGTCGCAACGCCGACGAGCTTGTCGTGCGCCTCTTGCACGACGCGTGTGTAGTGGGCCGTCGGGGTCGCTTCGTCGCGGAAATACGCGGCCTGCTGATGGAAGCCGCGGGACAACGCCTTCGCTTTGTCGGGCAACGGCACGGCATCGACGTCCGCGATGTCTCCTGCCGCGTACTTCACCGCGCGAATCATCCGCGGCGGATCGTCCGGACGGTCGGCATGGATCCACAGGACGGCGCGTTCCCGCTGGAGCGCGTACCGGACGATCTCGGCGGTGCCCCCGAGCCCGGCCGCGCGGCCGTTCCAGATGACGATCAGCATCTCGCACGCTTCGACGACACGCTCGCCGACCCGGAAGTAGCCGACGTCTCGCGCCGTCTGGCGTGCCTCGTCGCTGTCGGGTTCGTCATTCCACTCGAGACCGTCCATCTCCTGGACGTGCGATGCGCGCGCGAGCAGCGCCTCGAACTGCGTTCTGTCTTCCTGCGTGTGAAAGTCTTTGCGGTATTCCTCGAGCGGGAACGGCGTCACCACGTCCAGGCGTGCGGTCGTGCGTTCGAGGACGGCTTCGGCGACCAGTCGATCCGCTCCGCGCGCGAGCGGGGAAATGACAGTCCACTCCGGCGGCGCCGACTCTGGTTGCTGAAGCGTTGCGCCGATTCGATCGAGCAGCCGTCGGATGGCTCGCGCTACAGCCGGCTCGTCCGGCAGGGTCCGGTGACCGCTGACGCCGACCCGGAGCTCGTACGGGAGCGACGAACGGACGTCCATTCTCTCGGAGCCTCCTTGTGCCAGCGCCGGCCACAAGCGCCGCTCATTCTATCTGGATTGGGTGGCTCGACAACCGGGGAATGGCAGTCCGACAGTCGTCGCTCAGGACTCGATGACTTGAAGTCCCTTGAAATACCGCCGGTAGAACCCGCGGTCGCGGGTCAGCAGCGCATCGGCTCTCTCCAGCGCGTGGGCGCCAACCAGAAAGTCGGGCACGATACGGTCGCGACGGACGCCGCCGCTCCGCCGACAACTCCGCCACAGCCGCCCCGCCTTGGTCGCCGCCGTCTCGGTGATGCCATCGAATTCGACGCTCAGCTCGGTCATCGCCGCGACAAGCACATCGTCAGACGCGAAGCGTCCCGCCACTTCCGCCCAGACGACGTCGCAGGCGACCAGGCGTCCGGAGCGAATCGCGCGATCGATGGCGGTCGCGGCGCGAGGCGCCCATTTGGGCTCCTGCTGGAACAGATCGATGAGCACCATCGAATCGACGGCCGTGGTCACTTGCGCCTCCGCAACGACGCGGGGACGGCCCCCCTCATGTCATCGATCAGCGAATCGGTGGAAGCCTCGCGCTTCAAAATACCCAGGACACGGTCGACAGCGCGCACGCCACCGCGCTGCCCCTTGCGCAGCAACACGCCCTCGGTGGTCAGTTCGAACTCCACCCGCGCCCCTGGACGGAGCCCGAGCGTGTCGCGCACGGCCTTCGGGACGGTGATCTGTCCTTTCGCGGAGATCGTCGAAGTCATACCACGATGGTAAAGCGTCTTTACCTCTCATGTAGAGACGCTCAGAACCTCGTGATCGGAGTGCCCGCCTTGCACAACGGGCACTCGTTGCTCCTGTAATTCTCTGGGGCGCGATATTCGGCGAGCGCGATGTTCGGCACGCCCAGATCGACGTGCGGCTCGCAGCGGTCGCAGATCTCCACCGTCGCGACAACCGTCCCGCCCGCGTCCTTCACCAGCGCCGCGCAGCGCGCGAACGTCTCGCCGGTGTTCCGCACATCGTCGGCCAGCAGCACGCGCTTGCCCTCGATCTCGCGGCGGTAGAAGGCCCGCAGCGCGAAGCCGCCGGACGGGTCGTAGTTGAACGGCGCGAAGCTGCACGGCGCGTGCGTCAGGCTGCGGCGGCTGTCGAGCAGCCCGGCGATGGTGTGCGCGAGCAGCGCGCCGCCCGTGACCGGTCCGGCCACCACCTCCGTGCGCTGGACGAGATCGCTCGGCATGAGGTCGATCAGATCCTGCGCGAAGCGCCAGATTGTGGATGGATGGCGGAACAGCTGATGCGGGTTCAGGTACACGCGCCCGTGATAGCCGTTGCCGTAATCGAAGTGCCCGTCCAGCATCAGGACCTCCGATTGCTGCAGGTCCTCGAGCGCTTTCTCACGGAGCCCGGCGCGCTTATCCATCAACTCCCCTGGCAGGGCTGAAGCCCTGCACTACAACTGGGCTGAAACCCTGGACTACAACTGGGCTGAAGCCCTGGACTACAACTGAAGCGACACGCCCTCGTTCGCGTAGACGACGCGGCCGCCGACAATCGTCGCGGCGACGCCGCCGCGGAGCGTCCAGCCGTCGAAGGGCGTGTTCTTCGATTTCGACCGCATGCGTCCGGCGTCGACCGTCACGCGCATGTCCGGCGCCAGAATCGAGATGTCGGCCGGCGCGCCTTCCGACAGCGCGCCGCCCTTGACGCTCAGGATGCGCGCGGGGTTGACCGAGAGCAGCTCGATGAGCCGCGCGAGCGACACCACGCCGGGATGCACGAGGCGATCGAAGCAGAGCGAGACGGCGGTCTCCAGGCCGGTGATGCCGAACGGCGCGCGATCGAACTCGACCTGCTTCTCGTCGTAGTGGTGCGGCGCGTGGTCGGTCGCGATGACGTCGACGCTGCCGTCGGCGAGGCCAACCAGCATCGCGTCGCGGTCGGCCGCCTCGCGCAGCGGCGGGTTCATCTTCACGTTCGTGTCGTAGGGCACCGGCGCGCCGAGCATCTCGTCGGTGAGGATGAAATGGTGCGGCGTGACCTCGCAGGTGACGCGCGCGCCGCGCGACTTGCCCCAGCGCACGGCGTCGAGCGTCTGGCGCGCGCTCATATGCGCGATGTGCACGACGCCGCGCGTGAGCTCGGCGAGCGCGATGTCGCGCAGCGCCATGATCGACTCGGCCTCGCCGGGAATCCCCCGCAGCCCGAGCGCCGACGCGTGAAACCCCTCGTGCGCGACGCCGTCGGCCTGGAGCGTCTGCTCCTCGCAGTGCTCGATGATCGGCAGGTTGAACATGCCCGCGTACTCGAGCGCGCGGCGCATCAGCATCGCCGTCGCCACCGGATGCCCATCGTCGGTGATCGCCACGCAGCCGGCCTGCCTGAGCTCCGCGATGTCCGCGAGCTGTTCGCCTTGCTGCCCGCGCGAGACCGCGCCGATCGGGTAGACGCGCGCGAGGTTGGCTTCCGCCGCCTTCCTCAGAATGTATTCGGTGACGCCCGCATTGTCGTTGACCGGGCGGGTGTTGGGCATGCACGCGACGCTGGTGAAGCCGCCGGCCACCGCGGCGGCCGTGCCCGTGGCCACGGTCTCCTTGTGCTCCTGCCCCGGCTCGCGCAGGTGGACGTGCATGTCGATCAGCCCGGGGCAGACGACGAGACCGCTCGGCACGTCCACGACGGTCGTCTCGTCGTCGATCGGCAGGTCGCGACCGACGCGCGCGATGCGGTCGCCCTCGATCAGCACGTCGAACGCGCCGTCCCGGCCGTTTGCCGGATCGACCACGCGCGCCCCTCTGAGCAGCCGCTTCGACATCAGTCCACCTCAGCTCCGCCGGCGAGCAGGTAGAGCACCGCCATGCGCACCGCCACGCCGTTGGCGACCTGCTCGAGAATGACCGAATAGGGACCGTCCGCGACTTCCGAGGCGATCTCCACACCGCGGTTCATCGGTCCGGGATGCATGATGATCACGTCCGGTTTCGCGCGCTCCACGCGCGCCTTCGTCATGCCGAAGACGTTGAAATATTCGCGGAGGGATGGAAAGAACGCACCATGCATCCGTTCCTGCTGAATGCGCAGCATCATGATGACGTCGGCGTCCGCCACCGCCAGGTCGATGTTCGTCGACACGCGGACGCCCATCCGTTCGATGCCGGCCGGCACGAGGGTCTGCGGTCCGCTCACCCACACCTCGGCGCCGAGCTTCGTGAGGAGCAGCACGTTCGACCGCAGCACGCGGCTGTGCAGCAGGTCGCCGACGATGGTGACCTTCAGGCCGGCGATGCTTTTCTTGTGCTCACGAATCGTGAACGCGTCGAGCAGGGCCTGCGTCGGGTGCTCGTGCATGCCGTCGCCGGCGTTGATGATGCGCGACCGGCAGATGCGCGACAGCAGGTGGCCGGCGCCCGAGGACGCGTGGCGCAGGACGATCATGTCCGGCGACATCGCCTCGATGTTCATCGCGGTGTCGGAGAGCGTCTCGCCCTTCAGCACGCTCGAGCTCGCGACGGCGATGTTGAGCGTGTCGGCGCTCAGACGCTTCTCCGCGATCTCGAACGACGTGCGCGTCCGCGTGCTCGGCTCGTAGAACAGGTTGACGATCGTCTTGCCCCGCAGCGTCGGCACTTTCTTGATCGGCCGCTGCCCGATCTCGCGCATCGCCTCGGTCGTGTCGAGGACCAGGTGGATCTCGTCGCTCGTGAGGTCGCTGATGCTCAGGAGATCCTTCTTCATGGTTCCAGGATCTCCACCTCGTCGCGGCCGTCGATTTCCGTCAGGTGCACCTGCACGCTCTGTGACGGCGAGGTCGGCAGGTTCTTGCCCACGTAGTCGGCCTTGATCGGCAGCTCGCGGTGTCCGCGGTCGACCAGCACGACGAGCTGGATGGCCTTCGGCCGCCCGAATTCGATGAGCGCGTCGAGCGCGGCGCGAATCGTCCGGCCGGTGTAGAGCACATCGTCGACCAGCAGGATCCGCTTGTCGTCGATCGAGAACGGGATCTCGGTCCGGCGGACGACCGGCTGCGCGCCGACGGCGGTGCGCATCAGGTCGTCGCGGTAGAGCGTGATGTCGAGCGCCCCGGTCGGGATCTCGTGCTTGTTGATGTCGCGGACGAGCTGCGCGAGCCGCCTGGCCAGAGGCACGCCGCGCGTGCGGATGCCGATGAGCGCCAGCTCCTCGACGCCGCGATTGCGCTCGAGAATCTCGTGCGCGATGCGCGCGAGCGTACGCCCGATGCGGTCCGCGTCCATTACGACGGGCATGGACACACCTGAATCGGGTGATGTGGTAATCGGGTGATCGCGTGATTAATGGGGCACCTCTTCGCATCCTCGCCGGGACGCCTTAAAGAGCTCGGCAGGCGTGATTATAGCATCGCTCGACCGCAGCCGGCCATCCGCAGAAACGCCACGTCATCGGCGCGCCGATGGTCGGGTCTCGAAAACCTGCCGGATCACGTTGTAGAACGCGTCGCCCATCACCCGGTAGCCGGCCGAGGTCGGGTGCAAGCCATCGGCACCAATGAGGGTGGTGGGGTCGTTGGCGAATGCCTGGTAGACGTCGACGAGCAGCACGGCTTCCGACGCGGCCAGTGTCTTCACGCGATCGTTGAAGCCCGGCACGAGGCTCCAGGCCAGGCCTCGATTCGGGCAGCATCCGTTCCCCTTCTGCGGCGGGAGCGTCGCGAGCACGGGAATGATGCCGCGGCTCTTCGCGTCCTGCACCATCCGCCGGAGACCGGCAATCACGACGAGCTCGATGGTCGCGTCGCGATCGGCCAGATCGTTGGCGCCTTCCAGAATCAGGACGACATCGTACTGCCGGCTCGACGTGTAGCTGGTGAACCGGGAGAACGTGGTCGGCGCCGTCACCGCTTCGCCGACCAGTCCGGCGTTGGTCACCGTGGGCGACTGGGTCGTGTAGCGCGCGCGCAGGTCGGCTTCGAGGACGCCGGGGTAGGTTTGCGAGGTCGGGAAGCGCACGGCCGGATGCGACGCCGCGGCGTCCTGGAACGGCTGGAGCGTCAGGGTCGTCCCGTCCTCTCCCCACGTCATGCTGTCGCCGAAGGCCAGCACCCGCGTCACGCTGATCCTGGGCGGCAAGGTCACCGTGACCGCGAACGTGCAGGTGTCGGCGCGCTGTTTCGCGTCCGTGACCGTGCAGCTCACCCTGGTTGCACCGGGTGCGAACAGTGAATCGCTCGCCGGCGCGCAGGTCGGTCCCGTGAGCGGCTGAAAGCCGCCCGTGGCCGTGGGCGCGCTGTACGTGACCGGCACCGAACCCCCATCCGCCGACTGCACCGTCACCGCACTGGGACAGGAGATCGTTGGCGGACCCGGGTCGGCCGGCGGCGCCGGCGTCGGTGTCGTGGGACTCCTCGAGCACGCCCCGCTCACGCACGCGAGGACGAGCGCCACCGAGAGACGAGACCAGAAGGCTCTCGGGAGGTCGGCACGGCAGCACGGGCGAGTGTCGGCCATCGGCTTCATGTCTACCGGTCGTAGGTCGGAATGAAGGTGATCGGCCGCTCTTGGGTGAACGACGGCTGAAACAGATCCGTGCGCGCGTAGCCGTCCATGTCGCGGCCGATCGGCAGGCCGAGGAAATAGAGAATCGTCGGGACGAGGTCGACGACCGACCCGCGCGGCTGGCGGCGGCCACGCGTCACCGACGCGCCATAGGCCATCAGGAAGCCGTCGGGCGCCGCTTCGTGCGTGCCGCTCGTCTCGGGGTCGCCGATGACGCGCTCGATCATCCGCTTGCCGAGCCCGAGCGGCTCCATGCCGTAACCCGACACGACGAGCAGCAGATCGTCCGGCCCCAGGCCCGCCATCGCGCGGCCGATCGCTTCGTCGATCATCGCGTAGTGACGCTCGAGGACCGGCCCGAGCCGGCGCCGTTCCTCGTCGGTGACGTCACCGAACTCGGACGGGATCGCGTAGCGCAGAAAGTCATGACCGATGGGATCCAGGCTCTGATACCGCGTGAGCGTCACCTGCGCCGGCCGCGCGCGCGCCATCGCCTGCGCGATGCGATCGTAGATGCGGTCGGTGCGGGCCGGGGCCTCGTGACGCGGGTCGCTGCCGGTGCCGTCACGCGACGCCGTCACGACCGGCGACGCCTCGGCGATGGCGTTCTCCATGGCCGTCGCCGCGTCGGCCTGCAGTTCGGGCGGGTACACGGCCGATGGATCGTCGATACCCGACGGCGTCAGCGCGACGCGATGGTACGTGTCGCTCACCACGTAGCCGCGCACGACCGGTGCGGGCTGCGTGAGCGGCCAGCCGACCACGCCGGCCGAGAAGCCCTCCATGCTGAGGATGCTCCAGAGCGTCCGCGTGCGGAACGTCGCCGACGTATGGGGCTGCTCCACGAGGAACCCGAAACGCTCCAGTCCGTGCGCGAAACAGTAATCGGGCAGGAGCTGCAGCGCGCCGCCGCCGCCGGCCACCTGATAGATGCCGGCCGAGCGGACACCGTTTTTCTGCGGGAACTTGCCGGTGGCGACCGCCGCCCAGACCGCCTCGGCCGACGTCGGGTGCAGCGTGGCGAGATGACGCACGGCGCCCGCGTCGAGAATCCGGCCGAAGTTGGGCAGCCGGCCCTCGGCGGTCGCGCTGGCAATCAGGTCGAGCGACCCCGCGTCGATTGCGATCACGGCGACGTGCGCGGACCGCTCGTTCCCCGTCAGCTCCACGGCGGCGTCGATGGGCCGGGCCTCGAGCACCATTGGTGTGGCGCGTCCCCTCAGCGCGAGCGGCGCCGCGACCGACCCGAGAACGAGGAGGACGAGAAGCGGAGCCCAGGCGGCACGTGCGTCCGGCGCATTCCGGCGCAGCAGCGCCAGCAGGACCGACAGCAGCGACGTGGCCGCCAGCACGAACGCGCTGCGCTGGAGCGCCGAGGCCGTCACCGCGTCGAGCACCAGCGCGAACGTCCAGAGGTTCCGAAACATCAGCGTGGCGCCGGCGGCGGCCGCCATCGCGCTCAACCAGACGAGGACGCCGACGCTCACCCACGCCGGCGAGAACACTTCACGCGCGAGCAGCTGCCGCAGGACGAGCAGGATGTAGAAGATGACGGTGAGGTGTACCACGTAGAACAGGCCGACGGTCGCGACGAGCGGCGCCAGCCGCGCGGGTTGCAGCGACAGCGCGGGGTTGAGATGCAGCACGAGGATCATCACGTACGCCGTCGCGATCATGGCGGCCGCCATGGAGTTGCAGAGCATCCGCAAGTACCGCATTTCGCACGGAGTATACTGCGACGATGCCGATCGACGTCGCCGCGGAGGTCGTCGCGAACCGTCCGCTGTCGAGCGACTACAACGTGCTCGCGCTCGCGGCGCCGGCGATCGCGGCGGCTGCCGCGCCCGGACAGTTCGTCATGGTGAAGCCGGGGACCGGCTTCGACCCGCTTCTCCGCCGGCCGTTCTCCGTGTTCGAAGTCCTGCGCGATGCCGGCGGCGCGCCAACCGGCCTCACGATTCTCAGCAAGCGGATCGGCCGATCGACGTCGCTCATCTACGACGCGCGCGTCGGACAGCGCATCGCGTGCCTCGGCCCGCTCGGCCGCCCCTTCACGATCGTCGATCCGCCGTCCGAGGCATGGATGGTTGCCGGGGGCGTGGGCCTTGCGCCGTTCGCCACGCTGGCGCAGTCGCTGCGCGCACGCGACGTGAAGACGACGCTGTTCTACGGCGCGCGCCGGGCGGTGGAGCTCTTCCATCTCGATTTCTTTCGCGCGCTGGGCGTCGAGCTGGTGCTGACGACCGAGGACGGCAGCCTCGGCGAGCGCGGACGCGTGGTCGCGCCGCTCGAGCGCGCCCTCGCGGCGCGGCCGGCCGCCTCGCCCGTCCTGATCTACGCGTGCGGTCCCGAAGGCATGCTGGCCGCGACGGCACGCACCGCGATGGCCCATGGACGTCGGTGCCAGGTCTCGGTGGAGCGCGTCATGGCCTGCGGCCTCGGCGGCTGCTACAGCTGCGTCGTCCCGATGCGCGGCGGGGACGGCGGGTTCCACCATGTGCGGTCGTGCATCGCCGGGCCTGTACTGCCGGGAGATCAGATACTGTGGGACGAGTTGTAGAACCAGGCATAGTGCGGGGCTTCAGCCCCGCCTTGTCTGGCAGGCCTGAAGGCCTGCACTACGATCGAGATGATTCTGCAATCTGATATGGACCTCTCGGTACAGATAGGCTCGCTCAGCCTCAAGAACCCGCTGATGGCGGCGAGCGGCTGCTTCGGCTACGGCGTCGAATACGCCGACCTCGTGGACCTGTCGTCGCTCGGCGCCATCGTCTCCAAAGGGCTGTTCCTGAAGGAACGCGAAGGCCATCCCGCGCCGCGCATCGTCGAGACTCCCTCCGGCATGCTGAACGCGATCGGCCTGCAGGGCATCGGCGCGCGGCGGTTCGTCGACGAGAAGCTGCCGGAACTGCGCGACCGTCGCGCGACGGTCGTCGTCAACGTCTGCGGCACGACGCTCGATGAGTACGTCGAGGTGTCGCGCATCCTCTCCGACGCCGAGGGCGTGGCCGCGATCGAGCTGAACATCTCCTGCCCGAACATCAAGCAAGGCGGCATCCAGTTCGGCTGCAGCCTCAACGGTACGTTCGACGTGGTGAGCGCGGTGCGCAAGGTCACCACGCTGCCGGTCATCCCGAAGTTGACACCGAACGTCACCGACGTCGCGTCGTTCGCGCGCGCGGCCGAGGACGCCGGGGCGGACGCCGTCTCGCTGGTCAACACGTTTCTGGCGATGATGATCGACGTCGACACGCGGCGGCCCAAGATCTCCAACGTGGTCGGCGGCCTCAGCGGCCCCGCCATCAGGCCGATCGCGGTCCGCATGGTCTACGAATGCCGGCAGACGGTGAAGATCCCCATCATCGGGATGGGCGGCATCGCGGACGCGCGCGACGTGCTCGAGTTCATGATCGCCGGCGCGGACGCGGTGCAGGTGGGCACCGCCAATTTTGTCGACCCCTTCATCTGGACGAAGCTGCTCGACGGGCTTCGCGACTACATGCAGCGCCACAATGTCGCCCGCGTCGCCGACCTCGTCGGCACCGTGGATACGCGCGCGAAAGACACGGAATGGACCAGCTCCTAGTTGCGCTGGACGTTGACACGGTCGAGGAGGCTCGTGCGCTGGCTGACCGGCTGCGCGGCGTGGTCGGCGGTTTCAAGATCGGCAGCCGCCTCTTCACGAGCGAAGGCCCGTCCTTCGTCGCAGAGCTGGCGTCGCACGGTGACCGCGTGTTTCTCGATCTGAAGTTCCACGACATCCCGAACACCGTGGCGGGCGCCGTGGCGGCGGCGACGCGGCTTGGCGTGTGGATGGTGAACGTGCACGCGTCGGGCGGCAGCGCGATGATGTGCGCCGCGCGAGCCGCGGCGGACGAAGAAGCGGCCCGGCGATCCCGGCCCGCTCCGCTCGTCATCGCCGTGACGATGCTCACGAGCCTGACCCAGGAGGCGCTGGCCGAGATCGGACTGCGGGAGGCGGTGGCCTCGCAGGTGGAGCGGCTCGCCGCGCTGACCGAAGCGTCCGGGCTCGACGGCGTGGTGGCGTCACCGCAGGAGATCGCGACTATCCGGCGGCGCTGCGCCCGGCAGTTCGCCGTCGTGACGCCTGGGATCCGCGGCGCCGGCGACCAGCAGGGCGATCAGCAGCGGACGATGAGCGCAGCCGAGGCGCTCGCCGCGGGCGCCAGCTACCTCGTCGTCGGCCGGCCGATCATCGCCGCGGCCGATCCCCGTGCCGCCGCCGAGCGCATCGGCGCGGAGTGCCGCGCGGCGCGCCAGCCGTGATCACGCTGACGCTCTATTCGCGGCCCGGCTGCCATCTCTGCGACGAGATGAAGACGGTCGTCGAGCGCGTGGTCCGCTCGGCGCCCGAACCGATGACGGTCGAGGTCGTCGACATCTCGACGGACCCCGAGCTCGAATCGCGCTACGGCGTCGAGATTCCGGTCCTGCTGGTGAATGGAAGGAAGGCCGTGAAATATAGGGTGACGGAAAGGGAACTGACACGGATGCTGCGATCGCGGGCGGGACAGGCACATGGTCCGGGTGGGTCTGGTGGGCCGGGTGGGTAAAAGCGCTCTTCCCGATTCGACCTACCCGACCTACCCGACCTACCCGACCTACCCGCCCTACTTTCCCGTGATCACGAAGTGCCCGCGCCGGTTCTGCTGCCAGCAGGACTCGTTCTCTTCGTTACAGAACGGCGCTTCCTTGCCCTTGCTGATCACCGTGACGCGGCCGGTCGGCACGCCCAGGCTCACGAGATAGTCCTTCACCGCGTTGCCGCGGCGTGAGCCGAGCCCGAGGTTGTACTCCGCGCTGCCGCGCGAGTCGCAGTGCCCTTCGAGGGTGACCTGCGTGCTCGTCCACTTCTTCAGCCAGTCAGCGTCCTTCTGCAGCGACGACTTCGCGTCTTCGCGAATCTCGGACTTGTCGAGATCGAAGAACACATCGTCCAGGGGACGCTCCGCGTTGAGCTCATCGACCGACTTGCGGGCGAAGATCTCCTCTTCGCTGAGCGGCCGCGGCGCGGGCACCGGCGCGGGTGGCGGCGGCGGAGGAGGAGGCGGCGGCGGCGGCATTGGTGCCGCGGGCGGTGGTGGCGGCGGCGCGGGAGCGGCTGCCGGTACCTTCTTGTGGCAACCGGCCGCTGCGAGAGCAATGGCCGAGCCGAGTGCAATTATGGAAACCAGTCGGCGGACGCGAATCATTTTGTACTCCTAAGGCTGGCAGCTTACAAAGTTGAATACAGGCTGTCAATGAAGGGGCGTGTGCCATAAACGATACAATGCAGCGCGTGGAACATCTGCTGCGCGCGACCGCGAGAGCGGAAACGCGTCATTTCTGGTTCCGCGGCTTCCGCGCATTCGTGCTGCCGCTCCTCAGATACGCGACCGCGGGCCGGTCGGATCTGCGGCTCCTCGACTGCGGCTGCGGCACCGGCGCCAACGTCGAGATCCTCAGCCGTTTCGGCCGCGCGTCAGGCTTCGATCTGTCGGAAACGGGCCTGCGCCTGGGTCGTGAAGCGGGCCGTACGCACCTCGCGCGCGCGAGCGTGGCGGCCGCGCCCTTTCCCGCTCGGTCGTTCGACATCGTCACCTCGTTCGACGTGCTCTACTCGCTCGGAGACGACGACGAGCGCGCGGCGATCGCGGAAATGTACCGCATGCTGAAACCCGGCGGCTTCGCGATCATCAACGTCGCGGCCATGCAGGCGCTGCGCGGCGATCATTCGGTGCTCAGCCGGGAGGTCCGGCGGTACGGGCGCGAGGATCTCCGCGCCCGGCTCACCGCGGCCGGCTTCACGATCGTCCGCCTGACCTACACCAACGCGGCGTTGTTTGTTCCGCTCGCGCTCGCCCGCGCGATGCAGCGCCGGCGCGGCCTGAAGAGCGAGAGCGACGCGCAGCGGGAGATCTCGGTGCCGCCCGCGCCGGTCAACGGCCTGCTGAGCGGCATCCTGCTGCTCGAGAGCGCCTGGCTCCGCTGGTTCGACCTGGGGTTCGGCAGCTCGCTGCTGTGCCTGGCGAGGAAGCCCGTCGACCTTTCGAGAGCCTCAGGGTCGCCCCGAGCAGGGCCGAGGGGCGACGAGCTCAGGGCCGGGCCGGCCGCAGCTCGCACGTGAAGATCCGCAAGCCCAGATGACGGCGGTCGGCGCTCCGCCGGCTGCGATCGGAGGGTGCGAACACCTGGTCGGTTTCGAGCGTCAGCGTCTCTCCAGCATTCGCGACGGGGATGTTCAGCGAGAAGTCCGACGACAACGAGTCGTCGAACACGACACGGTCGCCGGCCCGGACGATCAGGCGGGATCCGCGTGAAAAATACGTGCGCGGGGATTCCCCCTCCAGATGCAGCGTGGCTCGCGGGGTCGGCGATCGGAAGTGCAACTCGCCACGCTCGCTGAGCCACCGCCATCGCACGCCGGTCCGGGGGTTGAGTTCCTGCTCGTGCCACCCGCCGCCGAAACCGAGAACGGGGCGGCGCGCCGACGCGTCGAACTGCTCCACCGCCACGGCGGCATCGGGCGTCGTCGTCACCCTGAGGGTGGAATAGTCCGCGGCGCCGGGATCGGTGGGGAGCGCGATCACGTGCAGGAAAGGGCCGGGCGTCAGCACCTGCTCGATGACCGATCGTCCCTCGACTTGGACGGAAAGCCGTGGACGCAGCGCCGGATCGAAGCTGCGGCCGCCGATCAGCAGCACGCCGCCGAAGGTGTCGCGGCTGATCGCGCCTTCGATGGGGCCATGCGACAGACCGCGGCGGTCGGCATCCGCGACGCCGGCGGCTTCCGGCGTCAGCGACCAGCCTTCGCCGACGTACCACTCAGGTCGATCGACGCGAAAGAAGCTCATCTCGTCCGGTCGAACACCGCTCATCAGCACCGGGTACGGCAGCGCCCACCGGTACTCGGCCGGCTCAGCGTGCTGCACGAGATCGATGCTCGTGCGCGTGGGATCGACGACGAACCACACCGGCGCGCGACCGCCGCTGTTCCAGTACTTCACCGGCTCGAGCCACTCGTGCTGCGGCGGCGCAGGCAGCGTGCGTGCGACGGCCGGCATGGCGTCGCCCACCCACGCGATCGGCCGCCGGAAGTCGAGCGATTCGCGCCGGTCCATCGCGAGCACCGGCGGCTCGCGCGTGGACCGCGCCGCGCTCCGCATGTCGTCGAGCAGCCGGAACGCCGGCGCCTTCTGTCTCGCGTACGCGGCGATGGACGTCCCGCCAACGTGCGCGCCGAACATGGCGAGCGCAATCGCCACGACCAGCCCCGACCGCCCCGGCAGCACGCGCGTCCCGGCCACGGCGAGATAGGCCATCGGGATCACGAGCGGCAGCGCGTACCGGCTGGTGAACGTTTCCTGGAACAGCAGATCGAACAGCAGATACGGTCCGAACCCGACGGCCAGCCACACGACCGCGTACGGCGCGCGGCCGAGCGCCCACACGAGACCGATCGCCGCGAGCACGAGGACCGCCACCGCCATCGGCCACGCCGCCCACGGTGCGACAAACGCGTAGTAGAGCGCTTCCATCAGCGCCCGCGGGTCGTGCCGCGTCCACAACATCTGGATGTTGCCCAGATCCTCGGCGCCCTGATCGAAGAGCGCGTGCCAGTAGGCTGCCGGTCCTCCGCTCGCCACGACGAGCGGCACAAACCAGAGCAGGGCGCCTGCCAGGAACGCGATCAAGATGGAGGCTAGAGGCTGGAGGCTAGAGGCTAGAGGCTTGAAGCCAGGAGAAGCTGGGGGCCTTCCAAGTCCCCAGCCTCCAGCCTCCAGCCTCTGGCTCGCGCGAAGCGCCAGCAGCGGCACCGTGAGCCACACGACCTGCGATCGCAACCCGGCGGCGGCCCCTGCGGCGAACGCCGCCGCGGCCAGCACTCGCGGGCTCGATGCGGACAGGGTCATCACCTGCACGGCGAGGCCCGCGGCGAGGCCGGCCATGTCACTCAGCGGCCGCCCGGCCGTGAACCAGTACAGCGGAGAGGTGACCGCCAGTGCCGTCGCCGCGAGCGGCCAGGCGGTGGCCCCCGCCGCGCGCTCCGCGCGCCGGAACAGCGCGGCGATCGCCAGCACCCCGAGCGCGCCCGCGACGACGCTGACCACGCTGAGGGCGGTCACTTCCGACGGCGCGACGGCGCGGACGGCTTTCGCGACACCGATGAACACGGGATAGCCCGGCGGGTGCGGCTGGTGGTGCGCGACGTCGAACTGACGGATGCCGAGGGCGAAGTTGATGGAGTCGAGATCTTCGAGCGACGCGGGAAGGTACGGAAGGTGGAACGTGAGGAAGGCGAGAGCGAGGACAACAATCAACGCAGAACTCGCAGAGCTCGCAGAAAACAAGCCTTCTCTGCGTGCTCCGCGGTCTCTGCGTTGAACGTCGTCTTTCATGCGGGCCGCAGGAACAGCCCTTCGTTCAGGCTGCCCATGCGGTAGCCCTGGAGGTCGAGCGTGACGTAGCGATAGCCGGCCGCCTTCAGGTCGCGCACGATTGCCGCGGCGATGGCCGGCTCGAGGGCGCGCGCCATCTCGTTGCGCGCGATCTCGACACGCGCCAGCTCGTCGTGATGCCGGACGCGGAACACGCGGAAACCGAGCACGCGCAGCGCGTCCTCGGCCCGTTCGATGGTTCGCAGCTTCGCGTCGGTGACTTCGGTGTGATACGGGATGCGCGACGACAGGCACGCCGACGCCGGCTCGTCCCACGTGGGCAGCCCCGCGCGCCGCGACAGCTCGCGGATCTCGTCTTTCGTGAGGTTCACCTCGTCGAGCGGGCTGCGGACGCCGAACTCGCGCGCCGCCTGGCGGCCGGGCCGGTAGTCCCCGCGATCGTCGGCGTTGTTCCCGTCCACGACGATGGAGTCGCGCGACGTGGCCAGACGCGAGAGGTGCGTGTACAGCTCGTGCTTGCAGTAGTAGCAGCGGTTCGACGGGTTCGCGCGGTATTCCGGCCGCTCGAGCTCGCTCGTGTGAATGATCTCGTGGCGGAACCCGAGCTCGCGCGCGATCCGGATGGCGAGCTCGCGGTGGCGCTCGGGATAGCTGGGGCTGTCGGCCGTGACCGCGACGGCGCGGTCACCGAGGGTCCGGGCCGCGATGCAGGCGAGGTACGCGCTGTCGACGCCGCCGCTGTACGCCACGATGACCGACCCGAGCGAGGCCAGCGTATCGCAGAGGGCGCGTTCCTTCTCGATCATTCTTCCAGGTCCTCGTCCTCCTCGTCGTCGTCCTCGTCGTCTTCGGCGTCGTCGTCGCCGAGCACGTCGGCGTCCTCGTCCTCGTCCTCCTCGTCGTCGTCGTCCGCGATGTCGAGCTCAATGGGCGAAAGGCCGATCACCTCGAGGTTCGATCCACAATCCGGGCAGCTGAGCTGATCGCCCTTGTCGACATCGAATTCGTCAACTTCGATTTCGGCGTCGCATTCAGGGCAGGTGGCCATAAGATCCTCGTTCACTCGGGCGCATGCGTACGGTTTGGCAATTGAGGACGTGACGTGCCAGAATCCCGCTCGGCAGGCGCATTCGCGATAGAGTGTGGATTATATCGACAACGTGCGCAGTACTGCAACGCGCCCTACGGCCTGCAGTACCGCGTGCCGATAGCTTTTACGATGGCCAGCACCGCGGTCACCACGAAGACCGTCGTCATCGCCGACGACACCGCGTTCGTGCGCGATCGATTCCGCACGGCCGTCGAGAACGCGGGGCACAAGGCCATCGTGGTCAAGAGCGCCGCGGAGCTGCTCGCGCGGGTACACGCCGATCTCGACCACATCGATCTGGTCGTCGTCGATCTGCGGCTGCCGCACGCGCCGGGCGTGGACCTCATTCGCTCGATCCGCAAGCTGGACGACGGGCGGCTGCCGGTGCTGATCTTCAGCGGCACCATCGCGAGCGCCGACGAAGTGCGCGAGCTGGCCGCCCTCGGCGTCGCCGGCTACGTGAACGAGTACAGCGCGGTGCAGCACATCCTGCCCTCGCTGGCCCCGCATCTGTTCCCCGACAACTTCAACCGCCGCAGCAGCCCGCGCGTCGTGCTGGGCATTCCCATCCAGTATCGGTTCGGCAACACCATCGCGGCCGCGCTGACGCTCAACCTCAGTCACGGCGGCATCGCGATCCGGACCACGAGCCCGCTCGAAGGCGGCGTGACGATCAAGGTCCGCTTCCGCATGCCCGGTTCCAAGCGCGACATCGACGCCGAAGGCCGGGTCGCCTGGAGCGATCGCCGCGTCGGCATGGGCATCCAGTTCGAGACGGTCGATCCGGACAATCAGACCATCATCGACAACTTCGTCGACGCGCACTTCTTCAGCAACAGAAAAGCGTAACATTTCAGCATGGAGCACTCGCTCGCGGCCACGCTGTGGCGGCTCGCAGGGCTGGTGGCGCTCGTCCTCGCCAACGGCTTCTTCGTGGCCGCGGAGTTTTCGATCGTCACGGTGCGCAAGACGCGCATCGATCAGCTGATCGCGGAAGGCCATCGCGGCGCGTGGGCCGTGCGCCGCGCGGTCTCGAATCCGGAACCCTATATCGCGGCGACCCAGCTCGGCATCACGATGGCGAGCATCGCCCTTGGCTGGGTCGGCGAGCCGGCGCTCGCGGGGCTGCTGCAGCCGGCGATCACGTTCCTGCCCGCGCGGCTGGCCGAAGCGACCGCGCACAGCATCAGTGTGACGATCGCGTTCGCCATCGTGACCGCGCTCCACATCGTGCTCGGCGAGCTGGCGCCGAAGACCATCGCGCTCGACAAGGCCGAGGCGACCGCGCTGCTCGTGGTGAAGCCGACCGAGCTGTTCATGAAAGCGTTCTGGCCGTTCATCTTCCTGTTGAACGGCACCGGCCGCGCCGTGGTCAGGATGCTCGGCCTGCAGAGCCGGGGCGGCCACGCGATGGTGCACTCGGAAGAAGAGCTGAAGATGCTCGTGACGGCGAGCCAGGAGGCGGGCGTCCTCGAGGAGCAGGAAGAACAGATGCTCCACCGCGTGTTCGGCTTCGCCGATCTCGCCGCGGGTCAGGTGATGATCCCCCGCACGGAACTGGTGGCCGTCGCCGCGGAGACGTCGCTGCCCGACCTCGTGCGTCAGACCGGCCAGGGGCGCCACGCGCGGCTGCCCGTCTATCGCTCGGACCTGGACGACGTCGTCGGCATGCTGCACGTGACGGACGTGCTGAAGGCGCTGGCGTCCGGCGACACGGGGGCGACCGCCGGATCGCTGGCGCGCGAAGTGCTCACCGTGCCCGAGACGCTGGGCGCCGACGATCTGCTCGCGGAGATGCGGCGGCGGCGCGCGCGCGAGGCGCTGGTCATCGACGAGTACGGCGGCACCGCCGGCCTCGTCACCTTCGAATCGCTGATGGAGCGCATCGTGGGCGACATTCCGGGCGAGGCCGGTGCCCAGTCGCGCACGACGCTCCGGCGCGACGGCTCCGCAGACATCGACGGCCTCGCGCTCGTCGCCGACATCAACGCGCAGTTCGCGCTGCACGTCGACGAAGCCACCTACACGACGGTCGGCGGCTACGTGCTCGGACGGCTCGGCCGCCGCGCGCGCGTCGGCGACACGATCGAGGTCGAAGGGCGCAGGATGCGGGTCGAGGAGATCGATGGACTGCGCGTGGCGAAGGTGTGGTTGTCGAAACCGAAACAGGAACCGCAAGCTGATTCCAACGCGGAATAGACACAGAACGTTGTGTCCTTTGTGTTGAGCCCGCGCAGCGGTCAGTCGGCGCGCAGCAATCTCAACGCGTTCGCGATCACGATCACCGACGCGCCGGTGTCCGCGACCACGGCCATCCACAGCGTCGCCACGCCGGCGACCGCGGCGGCCAGGAACGCCGCTTTCAACACCACCGAGATCGCGAGGTTCGCCTTGATGTTGCGGACCGTCGCGCGGCTCAGCCGGAAGGCGTAGGGAATCTTCAGCAGCTCGTCGGCCATCAGCGCGACATCGGCCGTCTCGAGCGCGGCGTCGCTGCCGGCGGCGCCCATCACGATGCCCACGTCGGCCGAGGCGAGCGCCGGGGCGTCGTTCACCCCATCCCCCACCATCGCGACGGACCCGTACTGCTGGCGCAGCGCCTCGACCGCGGCGACCTTGTCTTCCGGCAGCAGCTCCGCGCGGAACTCGTCGACGCCGAGCTCGGCGGCGATCGCCTTCGCCGTCCCGTAGCTGTCGCCCGTCAGCATGACGATGGACTTCACGCCCTGACGCCGCAGCATCTCGACCGCGGCCCGGCCCGCTTCTCTGGGCCGGTCGGCGATGGCGATGATGCCCACCGGCGTGCCGTCGCGCGCGACGAGGACCGGCGTGCGCCCGCTGGCGCTCATCGCGTCGAGGTGGCCGTGAATCGCCGGCGAGCACAGCTGGCGCTCTTCGAACAGGCGATGATTCCCCAGCAGCACGTGCCGGCCACCCACGTGTCCCTCCGCGCCACGCCCGGAGAGCGCGGACACGCCCTCGGCCGGGGCCGCCGCGATGCGCGCCGACGCCGCGTGCCGCAGGATGGCCAGGGCGATCGGATGCGCCGAGCGGTGCTCCACCGACGCCGCGAGTCCGACGATGGAGGCGACGCCCGCACCGTTCAGGGGCACGACGTCGACGACTTCGGGGACGCCGCGGGTGAGCGTGCCGGTCTTGTCGAACGCCACGCAGCGCACCTGGCTCGTGCGCTCGAGGTGCACGCCGCCCTTGATCAGGACGCCTTTTCGCGCGGCGCCGGCCAGCGCCGCGACGATCGAAACCGGCGTCGAAATGACAAGCGCGCACGGGCAGGAGACGACGAGCAGGACGAGCGCGCGATAAATCCAGTCGTGCCAGCTGAGATGGAGCGCGAGCGGCGGGACGATGGCGACCGCCAGTGCGAGCACGATGACGGCGGGCGTGTACACGCTGGCAAAGCGTTCGACGAGGGTCTGCGACGGCGCGCGCTGCGCCTGCGCCCGCTCGACCAGATGAATGATGCGCGCCAGCGTCGTGTCGCGCCGCAGCCGCGTCACACGGACCTCGAGCGCGCCGCGGCCGTTGATCGTCCCGGCGAACACATCATCGCCCGCCGCTTTGTCGATCGGCAGCGATTCCCCGGTGATGGGCGCCTGGTTGACGGCGCTCTGTCCCGCGATCACCTCGCCGTCGAGGGGGATCTTCTCTCCCGGCCGGATCACGATGACGGCACCGACCGCGATCTGTTCGATGTCGACGCGGCGTTCGCCGGCAAGGTCGCGCACGAGCGCGTCGCCCGGCGTCAGGTCCATGAGCGCGCGGATGGCGTTGCGCGCGCGGTCGAGCGTGCGCGCTTCGAAGGCCTGCGCGACGGCAAACAGGAAGACAACGGTCGCCGCCTCCGACCACTGGCCGAGCGCCGCCGCGCCGACGGCCGCGATGATCATCAGCACGTTGATGTCGAGCGACCGCACGCGCAGCGCGTGCCAGGCTCTGCGGATCGTCACGGCCGCGCCCGCGACCAGCGAAAGGCCGAAGCACGCCGCCATCGCCGGGGCAGCCGCGTGGGCGAGCTGCAGCGCGAGCCCGAGACCGAGCGCGATGCCCGACGCCCACACGAGCGCCTGGCGGATCCGCACCTGCCGCTCGCTGCCGACGAGCGGCTCCTCGTGTTCGAGCCACGCGCGCATGCCCGTGTCGGCGACCGCGCCGGCGATCGCCGACGTCGACAGCCTGGCGGCGTCGTATTTCACGTGGAGCCGCTGCCCCAGCAGATCGGCGGAGAAGTCCTCGAGCCCGGCCAGGTTCTTGAACCGGCGCTCGAGCATGGCGACTTCCTCGCGACAGTCCATGCCCTCGATCCTGAAGGTCGATTCGGCGTGCAGCTCGCAGACGGTGCAGGTGGTCATGCGCGCCTCGCCCGCGTCGCGGGGGCGGCGCGTTCTTCCACGTGCTCGAGCCCCTGCGCGAAGAGGCCGACGATGTGCTGGTCGTCGAGGGTGTAGAAGACCATGCGACCCTCGCGGCGCGGGCGCACGAGCCGCACGCCGCGCAGCAGCCGCAGCTGGTGTGACACGGCCGACTCGCTCAGGCCGAGCAGGCGCGCGATGTCGCAGACGCACAGCTCGGAGCGGGTGAGCGCGTCCAGAATGCGCACGCGCGTGACGTCGCCCAGCAGCTTGAAGGTTTCAGCGAGCGCGGTGACCGCGCGTTCGCCCATCAGCCGCCGCTTGAGCGCCGACACCTTCCCCGGATGCAGGTGGAAGACGTCGCAGGTTTCGTCCTTCATGGTCGCGACACCTGCATATATGAACATATGCTCATATATTCAGTATACCGGGATCGGAAGGCTGGAGGCTAGCCTCTAGCCACCAGCGACCAGCCACCAGCCACCAACCTCCAGCCCCCTACAGGCCCGCCAGCACGCCGAACACCTGGTCGTACGCCGGTTCGTTCCGCGCGTCCTCGAGGACCTCGCGGTGCCGGACGACCCCGTCCTTGTCGATGACGAACACGGCCCGCTTGGCGATGCCCTTGAGGCCGATCATGTCCTCGTTGAACACGCCATAATCGCGGATCACCTGTTTATTGAAGTCGCTCAGCAGCGGGAAGGTGAGCTTCTGCTGATCCTGAAAAGCCTTCAGCGTGAAGAACGTGTCAACGCTGATGCCGAACACCTGCGCGTTGGCCCTGCCCAGTTGCGCCATCGAATCGCGGAACGTGCACATTTCCTTCGCGCACACGGAGCTGAAGGCGGCGGGGAAAAACGCGAGCACGACCGGCTTGCCCTGGAGCGCGCTCAGCGTGACCGGCCGGCGGTCCTGGTCGGTCAGCGTGAAGTCCGGGGCCCTGGTTCCGACGTCCACAGACATGAAGCCTCCATTACATTAGTGATAAGGTTGTCCGCCCCCTACACAAAGTCGGGCGGTTCGGGTTAGGATTTTCGTTTGGGGGAGTGGTAGGCCCTCCGCCCTTAGCCTTTAGCCCTTAGCCCTTAGCCCTTCGAGATACGCTGATAGGAGCTCCTCTGTGATCGAGGTTCAACACCTCACGAAACGTTACGGCCGCGTGACGGCCGTGGACGACATCAGTTTCCGCGTCGAGCGCGGCGAGATTCTCGGCTTCCTCGGACCGAACGGCGCGGGCAAAACCACGACGATGCGGGTCCTGACCGGCTACATGCCGGCCACCGAGGGGAAAGCCATTGTCGCCGGGTTCGACGTCTTCGACCAGGCCGTCGAAGCCAAGCGCCGTACCGGCTACCTCCCGGAGACGCCGCCGCTCTACCCGGACATGAGCGTGATCGAGTATCTCCACTTCGTCGCCAGGATCAAAGGCGTCCCGAGCGGCGAGCGGCGTCAGCGCACGCAGCAGGTGATGGAGCGCACGCGCGTCGCGGACATGGCCAACCGCCTCTGCGGCACGCTGTCGAAGGGCTACAAGCAGCGCGTCGGCCTTGCCCAGGTGCTGATCCACAACCCCGACGTGCTCATCCTCGACGAACCGACCGCCGGTCTCGACCCAAAACAGATCATCGAAACGCGCGAGCTCATCAAGGAGCTCGCCGGCGATCACACGATCATTCTCAGCACCCACATTCTGCCCGAGGTCGCGCAGACCTGTCAGCGCGTCGTCATCATCAACAAGGGGCGCGTCGTCGCGATCGACACGCCGGACAACCTGACGGCGCGCCTGCGCGGTTCCGAAACGATGTATCTGCAGGTGGACACGGCGGGCGCCGATGCGGGCGCGTCGCTCAGCCATGTGCCGGGCGTGACGCGCGTGGTGGAATCGGATCGGCGCGACGGCATGATCGGGTACGAGATCGACAGCGACCGGGGCCGCGACGTGCGCCGCGAGCTCGCCCGCGCCGTCGTCACCAGCGGGTGGGGCCTGCTGGAGCTGCGCCCGATGCGCATGAGCCTCGAGGACGTCTTCCTCTCGCTGACGACTGAAGAGGCCCCAACGCCGGCGCCGGCCGAAGGCGTCACGCCGGGAGGAGAAGCCACCCATGAGTAATATCCTTGCGATCGCGCACAAGGAGCTGAAGTCGTACTTCGCGTCGCCGATCGCCTACATCGTGATCGGGCTCTGGGCGCTCCTGTACGGCTACTTCTTCGTCGCCATCCTGAGCTTCTTCGTCCGCCAGAGCATGCAGATGGGCCAGTTCGGCATGCAGGGGCCGCAGGCGATGAACGTGAACCAGCAGCTCATCCGCCCGCTGCTGCAGAACGTGACGATCCTGATCCTCTTCCTGATGCCGATGGTCACGATGCGGACCTACTCGGAGGAAAAGCGATCGGGGACGATCGAGCTGCTGCTCACGTCTCCGCTCACCGACCTGCAGATCGTCCTGGGCAAGTTCCTGGGCGCGATGGCGCTCTACGGCGTGATGCTCGCCGTGACGGGCATTCACATCGGGCTGCTGTTCGTCTACGGCCATCCGGAGTGGAAGCCGATTGTCGCCGCATACCTCGGCCTGGTGCTGCTCGGCGGCTGTTTCATCTCGCTCGGCCTGTTCATCTCGAGCCTCACGAAGAACCAGATCGTCGCCGGCATGGTGACCTTCGCGGTGTTCCTGATGCTCTGGGTGATCACGTGGATCGGCAGCTTCTCCGGGCCGACGCTGGACAAGCTCACGCAGTATCTGTCGATCATCGACCACTTCGACGACTTCCAGAAAGGCGTCCTCGACACGACGCACCTCGTCTACTACGTGAGCTTCATCACGTTTGGGTTGTTCCTGACCGCCAAGTCGGTCGATAGCGAACGGTGGCGCGGCTAATGGTGAACCGAATTCTCAGTCTCGTCGGCTGGCTCGGCACGGCGCTGGTGTTCGTCGCGGTCGCGATCCGCTTCGGATACCCGGCGAAGGAACAGTGGGCCTCCTATCTGGCGTGGGCGGGCCTCGTGTGCGTGCTCGCCTACACGCTCGGGCAATGGCGCGAGGTGGCGAAGATCTTCGCGCGGCGGCAGGCCCGGTACGGCACGCTGGCGGCGACGAGCGTCCTCGTCGTGCTCGGCATCCTGGTGGCGATCAACTACATCGGCGCGCGGCAGAACAAGCGCTGGGACCTGACGGCCAACAAGCAGTTCAGCCTGTCGGATCAGACCCGCAACGTGCTCTCGAAGCTCGACTCGCCGATGCAGGTGCTCGTGTTCGCGCAGGAACCCGACTTCCCGCGCTACCAGGACAAGCTCGAGGAGTACGCGTACGCGTCGAAGAAGGTCTCGGCGGAGTACATCGATCCCGACAAGAAGCCGGCGGTCGCCAAGCAGAACGCGGTGCAGCAGTACGGCACCATCGTCTTCAACTACAAAGGCCGCACCGAGCGCGTGACGTCCGACAACGAGCAGGACATCACCAACGGCATCATCAAGGTCGTCAGCGGCCAGCAGCGGAAGGTCTATTTCACGCAGGGCCACGGCGAGAAGGACACCGTCTCGGCGGAGCGCGATGGCTACAACAGTATCGCCGCCGCGCTCGGTCACGAGAACTACACGGTCGACAAGCTGGTCATCGCGCAGCAGGGATCGGTGCCCGACGATGCGTCCGTGGTGGTGGTCGCGGGACCGCGAACCGACTTCTTTGCGCCGGAGGTCGAGGCGCTGAAGAAGTACCTCGACAAGTCCGGCAAGCTGCTCCTCGAGCTCGATCCGCCGGACAAGGCGGACAGCCCGGCGGTCACCAGCCTGATTGCTCTCGCCCACGACTGGGGCATCCAGGTCGGCAACAACGTCGTGGTGGACGCCAGCGGCATGGGCCGGCTGATTGGCACCGATGCCTCGGTGCCGGTCGCGGCGAACTATCCGTCGCATGCCATTACGGCGCGATTCAGCTTCCTCACCGCGTTTCCGCTGGCGCGCGAGGCCTCGCCCATCTCCGGTGGCGTGAACGGGCACGTCGCGCAGGCGTTCGTCGAGACGAGCCCGCGCAGCTGGGCCGAGACCGACATCAACGGCCTGGTGACCACCGGCCAGGTGTCGCTCGACGAATCGAAGGGCGACAAGAAGGGACCGGTCGCCATCGCCTCGGCGGTGTCGGCGGCCCCGGCGTCGGCCACGCCGCCCACGCCGGGCGACGCCGACGCGCCGAAGCCGGAAACGCGCGTCGCCGTCATGGGCGACTCGGACTTCGCGGCGAACGGCGGCCTCGGCATTCAGGGCAACCGCGACCTCTTCATGAACACAATCGGCTGGCTGTCGCAGCAGGAGAACCTGATTTCCATCCGTCCGAAGGAACCCGACGATCGCCGCATCACGCTGACGGCGACGCAGCAGAACAACATCACCTGGCTGTCGCTGCTCATCATCCCCGGCTTGGTCTTCGGAACGGGCATCTACACCTGGTGGCGGAGACGTTAAATGCGCGGTCTGCGGTCCACCTTCGCGCTCATCGTCGTGCTCGCCGGTCTCGGCGCGTACATCTATTTCGTCACCTGGAAGACCCCGGAAGGCGACGCCGGCGGCAAGAAGCAGGACAAGGTCTTCACCGCGCTGCAGGCCGACACGATCGACGAGATCAAGGTCTCGGCCGGCGGCGACGCGACGATGCTGAAGAAGGACGGCGGCACCTGGCAGATCACACAGCCGGTCGCCGCGAAGGCGGACGAGTCGGAAGTGTCGGGCATCACGTCGGCCCTCTCGTCGATCGACGTCGTCCGGATCGTCGACGAGAACCCGTCGAACCTGAACGACTACGGTCTGTCGAACCCGCGCATCGAGATCGACTTCAAGGCCGCCGGCGACAAGGACTACCGCAAACTGCTCATCGGCGAGAAGTCGCCGACCGGCGCGGACCTCTTCGCCAGGCGCAACGACGAGAAGAAGGTCTTCCTGATTCCGGCCTTCCAGGAGACGACGTTCAACAAGACGGCATTCGACCTGCGCGACAAGGCGCTGCTCAAGTTCGACCGCGAGAAGGTGGACGGCCTCGACGTCACCTCCGGCGGCAAGACGCTGACGATCGCGAAAGACGGCGGCGACTGGAAGATCACGAAGCCGCTGCAGACGCGCGCGGACTTCGGGTCGGTTGAAGGGCTCGTCGGCCGGCTGCAGACGGCGCAGATGAAGTCGATCGTCACGGGCGAGCCGACCCCGGCCGACCTGAAGAAATACGGCCTGGACAAACCGGACGCGACGGTGACCCTCAACGCCGGCAGCGCCCGCGCCACGCTGCTCGTGGGCAGCACGGCCGCCGACAACACGGTGTACGCGCGCGACGCCTCGAAGCCCGACGTGGTGACGGTGGAAAGCGCGCTCCTCGATGACCTGAAGAAGGGGTCCGACGACTACCGCCGCAAGGACCTCTTCGAGTTCCGTCCCTTCAACGCGACCCACATCGAGATCGCACGGAACGGCCAGACGGTCGTCCTCGATCGCGTGAAAGGCCAGGGCGAGAACGCGCCCGACAAATGGCACCGCGCCAGCCCGAACCCGGGTGACGTGGACAGGGACAAGATGGACGGCCTGCTGTCGAAACTGTCGAACATGCGCGCCGCCTCGTTCGTCGAGTCGACCGCGAAGACGGGCATCGACAAGCCCGCCCTGACGGTCGTCGTGAAATTCGACGAGGGCAAGAAGGAGGAGAAGGTGACGTTCGGGCAGGCCGGCAGCGACGTCTTCGCCGTGCGGCCCAGCGAGCCGGGCGCCGCGAAGGCGGATTCCGCCGACTTCAGCGACGCGATCAAATCGCTCGATGAAATCGCGAAGTAGTGTCCGGCTTCAGCCGGACCGTCACTCCAAGGCCCGCTCTACGACGGCCCGCAGAGCTGGCCTGACGGCCTGTGCTGCGACCATCGTCGCGCTCACGCTCGCCGCGTGCCGTTCTGCCCGTCCCGCTCCTCCCGCCCTCTCTGCCCATCCCACCGTTCCAGCCCCTGCAGCCATCGTCCGACTCCAGCACGACATCGACGCCATCCTGAACCAGCCCGTGCTCGCGCACAGCTACTGGGGCGTGCTGGTCACGTCGCTGAAGAGCAACGAGACGCTCTACACGCTGAACGCGCGCAGGCTGATGATGCCGGCGTCGAACATGAAAGTCGTGACGCTCGCGGCAGCGGCCGACAGGCTCGGATGGGACTACAGCTACGAAACGCGGATCGTGGCCGCCGGGTCGATCGCCAACGGCACGCTCGACGGTGATCTGGTCGTCGTCGGCTCGGGCGATCCGAGCCTGATGGACGGCGACGCGCCGCTCGAGGGCTGGGCCGCGCGGCTGAAGCAGCGCGGCATCCAGCGCATCGCCGGGCGCATCGTCGGCGACGACAACGCGTTCAGCGATGAGGGGCTCGGATTCGGGTGGTCGTGGGACGACCTGCCGGACGACTACGCGGCGGGCGCGGGCGCGCTGCAGTTCAACGAGAACGCGGTACGCGTCACCGTGACGCCCGGACCGGCAGCCGGCGACTGGGCGGGAATCGCGGTTGATCCGGTGACGAGCGGCCTGGTCATCCGCAGCACGGTGCGCACCGGCGAACCGAACAGCGCGCCGCACGTGGAGACGCACCGGTTGCCCGGCAGCGCGGAGCTCGAGCTGCGCGGATCGGTGCCCGCCGGAAGCGCGCCGGGCGTCCACGTGGTGTCGGTCGACAACCCGACGTTGTTCTTCGTGACGGCGCTTCGACACGCGCTCATTGCCAACGGGATTGACGTCCGCGGTCCGGCGATGGACATCGACGACATCCGCGACGCGCCGGCGCGCGGCATGGGCGCGCCGATCGTGTCCTTTCACTCGCCGCCGCTGTCGACGCTCGCGATCCGGCTGATGAAGATCAGTCAGAACCTGTACGCCGAAACCTTCCTGACGACGCTCGGCGCGGCGACGGGCCAGGCGTCGGCGGCCGCGGGCCGGACGACGGCGCAGGCCGTGCTGGCGCCATGGGGCGTGTCGGAAGGCGACCTGATTCAGCGCGACGGCTCGGGACTGTCGCGCTACGACTACGTCACGCCCGAAGCGCTCGTGACAATCCTCGCCCACGTCGATCGCGACGCGCGGCTGCGCGGCCCGTTCGAAGCGGCGCTGCCCATCGCCGGCCGGGACGGGACGCTGTCGAACCGGATGAAAGGGACACCGGCGGAAGGCAACGCGCGCGCGAAGACCGGATCGATGGCCAACGTGCGCGCGCTCTCTGGCTACGTGACGACGGCCGACGGCGAGCCGCTCGTCTTCTCGATCCTCGCCAACAATTTCGAGACACCGGCCGACGTCATCACCAGGACGGCGGACGCGATCGTCGTGCGACTGGCGACGTTCAAGCGCTAGCCGTCTCGCAGCCGACGCGAATTGACCATTCTGAATATGAGATTCACCTTCTGCCGGCCTTGACCGAGCTTCGAGTCCACGACAATAGCGAAGAGGCCGATTCGTACGCAGGTGTGGCTCCGGAACCAACTCCGATCCTCCACCAGGCTCGCGGAACTATCGTGAGCTCGTTCAACCTGCGTCTGACGCCCAACTGGGCGAAGCCAATCCTGGCGGCGGCGATCAAGCAACCAACCCTTTCTCGCGATAGACGCCGTCCGGTTCATCAATTCACCGCAGCCAGTCGACCGCCACTTCGCGACTAGTGCGGCCGCGCTGGCGTTATTGCAGCGGTTCTCGATCCAAGGAGTGCATCTGGCGCAGGCCCAGCAGTGTGCGCGCCCGCAGCATCGCGCCGCACGTCGGCTGGGCGAGAACGATGTCTGGCTGGTTGCCACGGCTCAGTCGATCAACGCGCACATCGTGGGAGCCGAGCGAATCGCGTTCGAGCGTCGGGCTGCTGGATACCTGCGCTTTCAGTGAGCGCCTGCGCCCCGACCCGAGCACGCCCTACTTCGGCGCCGCCTTGCGCCGCACTTCCTCGAACCAGTTGAAGACGACCTCGAGCTCGGTGACCGCTGCCCTCGGGTTGAGGCGAACCATGACGAACCGCCCATCCGGCATGACGTCGAACAACTGATCCGTCGTCTCGAAGAGGCGCGCGGGCGTGCCGGGCCGAAACTCCGGCGACGTCGTGACGGCAACCGCCATCACGTCACGGCCGGAACGACTCTGGTAGAGCAGCTCGCCGCCTTTCGGATTCCAAAACGGCAGCGCGCCGCCTCCCGTCGAAACCTGCCATCGCCGTCCGCCGGAAGGAAACGCCTGGACGTACACCTCGTACTGGCCCGATTGATTTGACATGTATGCGATCCATCGGCCGTCTGGCGAGAAGGCCGGCCCGGTGTCTTCGAAGGGCGTCTTGACCAAGGGCCGGGGTTTGCGGTCATCGCCCCGGACCACCCAAATGTCGGCCCGGTTGATCGGATCGATGTCGGCGAAGGCCAGCGTCTTGCCATCCGGCGTCCACGAGAAGGCGCGCTGAGGGTGATCGCTCGTCGTCAGGCGCTCCGCATCGCCGGCACCGTCCGCGGACTGCCAGTAAAGGTTGGGCAAGCCGCCGCCGCAATTGGAATTGAACGTAAGGCGAGCGCCGTCTGGCGTCCAGATGGGATTCTCGTTGTCCCATTCGTACGTCATGCGCGTCCAGGCGCCCCCGCGCGTCAGGTCGGCGACCTCGAGCTGCGACGTTGCGCCGACCATGAACAACGCGATCCGCGTGCCGTCCGGCGAGACGCGGCCACTGCTATACGAGCCAGGATCGCCGATCGGCGTGGTCACGCCGTGACGATCGGCCATCACAAGAGACCGGGTCGCACCGACATTGGTCCCCGGGACGTACAAGAGCGAGCCGTCGCGGGACACGCCGAAGTTCGCGAAGCCGTACGCGGGATCGGCGGAAACGTTGCCTTGAATGGTCACCGGCGATCCGCTCATCTCCAGCCGGCGCGCATCAAACGGCGCCGCCACGAGGGTTCCCGCGCGCGCGTAGAGGAGATGGCCCGTAGGGAGATATCGCGGATACGTTCCGTTCTGTACCAGCGTCCGGCGCTCGTGAGTGCCGAGCACCAGGACCTCGATGTGCGCATCGTCGAACGACGTGATGCGCGATGTGCCGACGACAAAGAGAACGGCTTTGCCACCGGGAAGGACGCACGGCCAGCGGTGCGTCTTCTCCCCCTTCGCGAAGTCTGGAGTCGTCAACACCTCGGGCTTGCCGCCCGACGCGGGCACGCGCCACAGCCCGGAACTGAAATGGGGCGTGAAGTAGATCCAGCCGTCGTCGCCCCAGTCGGCGCCGCGCAGGTTCGTCACGCCGTCGAAGACCGTGGCCGGCGCGCCGCCGCCGAGCGCAACCGTCTTGATCGAGCGCCCCGAGAGAAATCCGAGCGACTGGCTGTCTGGCGAGAAGAACGGATTGAGCCCACCCTCCGTTCCCGGGATCGCGCGCGGTTCCAGCTCGTCCATCGCGCGCACGTACAACTGCGAGGGGCCGCCCACGTTTCGGCTGTAGACGAGCGTCCGGCCGTCCGGGGACAGCGCGATGGCAGGGTACGACGTGAGCGTGAGCGTCTGCACCGATGCCAGGGGAACGACCGCACGCGTGGTGGCCGCCGGTTTCGCGGAGCTCCCGCGAGTAAGAAGCCAGGCGGCAGTGCCGCTGACGATCGAGACAACCACGACGGCCGCCGCCCAGAGCACTCGTTCGCGGCGCCGATTGCCGACGTCCAGTCGAGTCGATCCCGCCTCCGATCTCGCCGCCCATCTCAGCTCGTGTGCCAGATCAGCCGCCGATTGCCAGCGCTGATCGGGATCTTTCGCCAGGCAGCGGGTGACGATGTGGTCGAGGGCGGCGGGATCGGCCGGCTGGACGCTTCGAAGCGGCAGCGGTTCGTCCTTCAGGATCGCACTGAGGAGGCTTGCCTGGGTTGTACCCTGAAAGGCCTTGCGGCCGGTCAGCATCTCGTAGAGCACGCAGCCGAAGGCGAACACGTCGGTGCGCGCGTCGGCCTCCTGGCCCTCGATCTGCTCGGGGGCCATGTATTGGAACGTCCCAAGGATCGTTCCCTGCGCTGTCAGGTGCGCCGGCGTCGTCGGCAACATCGAGAGCCCGGCGACCGCGATCGCGGGCCCACTCGCTCTTGCCAACCCGAAGTCGAGCAGTTTCGCGCCAGCCTTCGTCAGCATCACGTTGCCTGGTTTTAGATCGCGATGCACGATACCGCCTCGATGTGCCGCATCGAGGGCGTCCGCGATCTGCATGGCGATCTTCAGCGCGTCGTCGAGCGGGAGCGCGCCCTTCTTCAGCCGGTCCGCAAGCGTCTCGCCGTCGAGCAGCTCCATGACGAGGAAGCCGTCGCCGACGTCGAACAGCGTGCAGATATGCGGGTGCGAGAGTTGCGAGATCGTTTTCGCTTCGCGAGCAAAGCGCTCGCGAAACTGCGGGTCGGCGGCGAGAATCTCGGGAAGGATCTTGATCGCGACCGTGCGCTCGAGGCGCGTGTCGCGCGCCTTGTAGACCTCGCCCATCCCGCCCGCGCCAATGGCGGACAGGATCTCGTAGGGACCGAGGCGCGTGCCGGGCGTGAGGGCCAAGGGTGACGTGAGTATACGCTCTGGAGCGGACGGTGGACGAGGTCAGTTCCTGTTTAACGCCGTAGCGTTTACAGACGCGGGCATCGGCCGATCGCGGCAGGCAGGCCTGAAGGCCTGCACTACGACAGTGACACCGCCGAGTCTCGCCTTCATGTCTTCGTGTTTTCGTGGCCGGTCTTGCTCTGCGGGCTCTGCGTTGATTGTCGTGTCAGGTCCGGCTGAAGCCGGACACTACTGAAGGACTACTGAAGGACGCGTTGGCCACGCGAGCCGTCCACGGACCGACGGACGTGATCGGCCGATGACCGCGGCAGGCAGGCCTGAAGGCCTGCGCTACAACAGTGGCACCGCCGAGTCTCGCCTTCGCGTCTTCGTGTCTTCGTGGCCGGTCTTGCTCTGCGAGCTCTGCGGGCTCTACGTTGATTGTCGTGTCAGGTCCGGCTGAAGCCGTCAACCACTGATGATCGCGGCGCGCGCCGCGTCGAGGATGGCGTCGGGCGACGCCTGCAGTCCCCCGCCTTGCGCGAGCTCGGCCTTGCCGCCGCCACGGCCGCCGAATTTCGACATCAGCGCCGCCAGCAGGTGCTGAGCTGAGATGGTTGCATCCGCCGATCGCGCGACAACCGCCAGCGCTGGTGTCGTGGAGGACACGAGCACCACGACGTAGCCTGGTTTCGCGGCGATCGCGGTCGCGAGCGCCTTCAAACCGTTCGCGTCGGCATCGATCGCGCGAGCCACGAGGCGGTACGTACCGGTAGTGTCCGGCTTCAGCCGGACGTTTCCATCGGTGGTGTCCGGCTTCAGCCGGACCTCTTCCGCAGACGCCGCGAGCTCCTCGGCGCGGTAGCGCGCGAGATCGCCCTGCAGCGCCGCCATTGATCGCTTCTGCTCCTTCGCATCGGCCTGGAGGCGCTCGATGGCCGCAGGCAGCTCGTCAGGCAGCACCGACAGCTGCCGGACGCTGGCCGCGACCGTGTCGCGCAGCGATCGCCACCGGCCGAGCGCGCGGCCGCCGCAGAGGAACTCGATGCGCTGGCCACCCTTGAATCGCTCCCACGACGCCACACTGATGATCCCGATGCCGCCGGTTCGCGCCACGTGCGTGCCGCCGCAGGCCGACAGGTCGAAGCCCTCGACATCGATCAGCCGCAGCGTCCCGCCGCGTACGGACTCCTTGCGCAGCGGCAGCCGCGCGGCTTCTTCGGCCGTGACATACCGCATCGCCACCGGCCGATCCTCCCAGACGATGCGATTGGCCTCGGTTTCGGCGGCCGCGATGTCGGAGGGTGCGACCTCGCGGGCGAGATCGATCGTCGACACCGCCGCGCCGAGATGAAAGCTCATGGTCCTGATGCCGAACAATCGATCGAACGCCGCCGACAGCACGTGCTGGCCGGTGTGCTGCTGCATGTGATCGAAGCGGCGGGCCCAATCTATCCTGCCTTCGATGGCCTGACCCGGTTCGAGGTTCAAGGTTCCGGGTTCAAGGTTCGTTCTCGGTTCGGGGTTCAGCGTTCCGGGTTCGACAACGTGAGAGATCGAGCCGTCCTCTTCGTCGACGACGTCGACGACGCGCAGCGTGCCGAGGAGGCCGGTGTCGAACGGCTGTCCGCCGGACGTCGGATAGAACGCCGTGCGATCGAGTGTGACGACGAGCCGATCGTCGCGGCGCTCGACGCTCTGAACCTCGGCGTCAAACGTTTGAAGATAGGGATCGCGGTAATACAGGCGGTCGGTCATCGGACTGTGCGGTACGGGCAGAGGATGAAGAGGGCGGCCTCGCGGCCGGATCGGCAACGGGCAGTTCGAAGAAGAACGTCGCCCCGCCCCAGTCGTTGGGACGGTAGCCGATCGCGCCGCCGTACGATTCGATGATGCCGTAGCTGACGGACAGGCCGAGGCCGGTCCCCTTGCCGACCGGCTTGGTCGTGAAGAACGGCTGGAACAGCTTCGGCTCGTCCTCGGGGCCCACGCCCGGGCCGTCGTCATGCACCTCGAGCCGGACCTTCTTGCCGGCATCGTACACGCGGATCAGGATGCGGCCGTTCGTGCGGCCCGACGATTCGATCGACTGCTGGGCGTTGATGACGAAGTTCAGCGTCACCTGCTCGATCTCGGTGAAATTCGCGTACACCTTCCGCGTCGCCGGCGTATCGATGACGAGCGCGATCGCGGCGCTGTCGAGATCGCGCCGGCGCAGCTGGACGACCTCCTCGACGACGTCGCACAAGTCGACGAGCGTGGGGGGGCCCGGCTGCTGGCTGCTGAACCGGGAGAGGTTGCGGATGATCTCTCGCGCGCGGCCGCTCTGCGTCTTGATGAACGCGATTTCCTCGAGCGCGTCGGCGGAGAGCCTCGCCTGACGCTCGAGCAGCTCCGCGGTACCGAGAATCGCCTGCAGTGGATTGTTCAGCTCATGCGCCACGCCCGAGACGAGCACGCCGACCGCCGCCAGCCGCTCCTGGCGAACGACCTGCCGCTGCAGCGACTGCACCGTCTCTCGCATCTTGCGTTCCTGCTCGATCTGATGGTCGAGCGCGCTGTGTGTTTCGCGGAGGCTCGCGGCCATCGTGATGAAGGCGTCGTGAAGCTGCGCGAGCTCCAGGTTCGGCACGGGGATTGGGGCCGGCGGCGACAGATCGCCGTCCGCGATTCTCTGGACCGCCAGGCGCACACGGTTCACGCCGCCGCTCAGCAACCCGGACAGCCCCAGCGACAACAGGAGGACCGCGACGATCGCCGTCGTGGCGACCGCCAGGTTGCGCCGGAACAGTGGCGCCGCGCGCGCCAGCGCCACGCTGGTGGGAATGCCGACGCTCAGCAGCCAGGGACCGCGATCGACGGCCGCGTTGCCGTAGAAGCGATCCACGCCGTCGAGCCCCGTGCGGACCTGCGTGCGCGGGACATCGCGTGGCTGGGCCGGCTGGACGCCGGTCGGCTGACCGATGAACCGTTCCGCGTCGCGGCTCCGCGCGAGCACGCGGCCGCTGGCGTCCGCCAGGGTGATCACCGAGCCCTCAGGCAGAGGGACGTCGTTGAACAACATCTGCAGGCTGGTCAGGTTGAGACCAAGCGCGAGGACGCCGACCAACGTGCCGCCCGCGTCGCGCACGGGATAGGCCAGCACCACCGTCGGCTTGCCCGAGAGCTTCCCTGTCATGAGGTCGCTGACCACCGGCTTGCCGGAGCTCACGACCTCGTTGACGTAGGCCATCGCGTCCGCGGACACCTCGTCCAGAGCGCCCGCCGCCACGCCGGTGCCTTTGATTCTGCCGCCTCTGTCGCTCAGGAGGATGTTCAGGATGAGCGGCTGATCGCGCAGCACGGCGGCGAAGAGCGGATCGCCCTGTGCGCGGTCGAGCGTCATCACCGCGGGGTGCCGGACCAGCGCGGACGCCATCGAGTCCAGCCCGGTCAGGTACTGGTTGAGATAGGCGGCCGCGGTCGCGGCGATCGACCCGGCCTGCTCGAGGACCTCGGATTCGTGTTCGAGGCGCGTGCGGTTCGCCGACCAGGCGGCGGCGATCGCAAACGGCACGAGCAGGGCGCACGTGGCCGCCACGACCTGGCGCCGAATCGGCTGGTCTTTGAGGATGCGCAAGAGATCGGGCGATCTTAGCGCAGGAGCAGGGGATCGGCGACGCCGGCCTCGCGGAATCCGCGGGCGCGCAGGACACAGCTGTCGCAGCGGAGGCAGGGCCGGCCGTCAGGCTCCGGATCGTAGCAGCTGCAGGTCAGCCCGTAGTCCAGCCCGAGCTCGACGCCGCGCCGGATGATCTCCGCCTTGCTGAGCGTGATGAGCGGCGTGTGCACGCGGAACCGCGCACCTTCGACGCCCGCGCGCGTCGCGAGGTTCGCGAGCTGTTCGAACGCGCCGATGAATTCCGGCCGGCAATCCGGATAGCCGGAGTAGTCGAGCGCATTGACGCCAATCACGATGTCGTTGGCGCCGAGCACCTCGGCCCAGCCGAGGGCGAGCGACAGGAAGATCGTGTTGCGCGCCGGCACGTAGGTGGACGGTATGTCGGCGCCCTTCGGGTCGCGGTCGCGCGGCACGGGCACGTCCGAGGTGAGCGACGATCCGCCGATGGGCCTGAGATCGGCCTCCAACTCGAGATGGCGCTCCACGCCGAGCGCGTGCGCGATCGCGCGAGCCGACTGGACTTCGCGCGCGTGGCGCTGGCCGTAGCGTATGGTGAGGGCATGCAGCGAGAACCGCTGTGCCTTCGCGATCGCCGCGGCGGTGTAGGAATCCAGCCCGCCGCTCAAGAGTGCTACGGCTCGCATTTGGTGACCAGTTACACTCCTCTCGTCGTTGGAGACCAGATGTACTTGTGCAGCTGCAGCTGCAGACGCGCGGGCGAGCGGTCGGCGAGCATCCACTCCGACAAGGCTCGGGGCTCGAGCACGCCGTGGACGGGCGAGATGAGCACGGCCGCCGTGCGGGACGCGAGATCGTGGCGGGCGATCACGTCCTTCGCGAACTCGTAATCGGCGCGGTCTCTGACGACGAACTTCACCTGGTCGTGCGGCGCGAGCCGGTCGAGATTGCTCCAATCGTTCCTGTCGGCTTCCCCGCTGCCGGGACATTTCACGTCCACGATCTTTACCACGGCGGCGGGCACGCGCCCGATCGGACGATGTCCGCCCGTCTCGAGCATCACGGTGCGGCCCTCCGCCAGCAGCCGGTCCATGAGCGGATACACGTCGTCCTGCAGGAGCGGCTCGCCGCCCGTGATCTCGACGAGCGGACAGAGGTGGCCCGCGACAGCGGCGACCACCTCGTCCACCGACATCGTGTGTCCCTCGTGGAACGCGTAGGCCGTGTCGCACCACGAACAGCGCAGGTCGCAGGCGGTGAGGCGCACGAACACGCACGGCCGCCCGGCGTAGGTCGATTCGCCCTGAATCGAGTGGAAGATCTCGTTGACCGTCAGCATCGGCAATTTCTATTATCCTATGTCTATGGCGAGACCCACCTTCTACACGAAACCGACGTGAACGACCTGCAAGAACGCCAGAAGTTTTCTGGACACGGCGGGCGTCGACGTACACGAGCTCGACATCAACAAGGAACCGCCGTCGCGCGAGTTCCTCGAGAAGCACATCGACGCGGAACGGTTCCTCGATTTCGTCAGCACGCGCAGCCCGGTGTTCAAGGACCGCCCGCTGCCCGCGTCGAAAAAGGAAGCGATCGCGCTGATGAGGGAGAACCCGAACCTGATTCGGCGTCCCATCCTGATCAAAGGCTCCAGGGTCATCTTCGGGTTCGACAAGGAGCGTTACGCGAAGCTCTAACCTCCGGATCGGCACGTCGGGCTGGAATTACCCGTCGGGCAAGGGAACGTGGAACGGCGTGTTCTATCCGCCGTCGCGGCGTCGGCCCAAGACCTTCGACGAGCTCGCGTTCTACGCGGAGCACTTCGACACGGTCGAGGTGAACTCGACGTTCTACGGACAGCCGCGGGCGGAGGTCTGCCGCGGCTGGGCCGATCGCACGCCCGCCGGCTTCGAGTTTTCGGTCAAGCTGTATCAGAAGTTCACCCACCCGCGAATGTTCGAGCAGCGGCTCGCCGGCACGCTGCCCGAGGAGGGTCGGGGGCCTCTGTTGCAGGGGCCCGGCCCGCCCCACGCGGCGGGTCTTCGCGAGTTCCGCCGGGGGATCGAGCCCCTGGCCGCGCCCGGGAAGGGTGGGGCGCCGT